>OLRO01000870.1_pt1 | contig 20031 bp, 18 predicted proteins | sample 1673131 | NCBI WGS metagenome assembly OLRO01 (sample SAMEA3136757, study PRJEB25190) | human gut metagenome | biome: human gut; feature: human-associated habitat; material: faeces | place: Austria | collected 2013 | reverse complement strand
CCGGCGTTAAAAAATGTCCTAACCTATTTAGGCTCTGCGGATTTGCAATCCGCAGCAAAGGAGTATGCTTTACCTTATGTTGGGGGATTGTAAATCCCCGGTTTTAATAGGTCGAACTTTTTTTTACGGCGGATTTCAAATCCGCCGGGACGCCTGGCGGGGGTGCGCTTTTGACACCCCCCCCTTTCTCAGGAGTTAACAGGTTAACAGTTAACAGTCGTTTTTTGTATGGTCAACCCCTGATTCTTGAATTTTAGCTATTGATTCTTTAGCCTCCAGAAGCTATTGATTCTTTGCCACCAGAAGCTCTTCTGCCTCATCCTCTTCTTTTGCAACTTCGGCTGTAAGATTCGCCTTGAGTCTTGCTGAGCGCAACTGCTGCCTGAAAACCAGGCAGGTAGCGAGGAAATATACGCCCGTCTGTATCCAGAGTGCTCTGAACTCTGGCAGAATATCGGCAAGAGATGCTCCCATACTGCTGATTCTCAGGAATCCTCTGATACCGAAGGTAGATGGGAAAACCCAGGCAAATCCCTGCCAGAAGGCTGGAATATTGCTCTGTGGCCACGAAATACCCGTCATGAAAAGCAATGGCACAGAGGTGAAAACCACCAGAAGCATTACATTCTCACGGTATCTTACCAGGCATGATAGCATCAATCCGAAGAATACGCACGACAGAATATAAGGTAGGAGGAAACCCAGAATGGTGGTCCAGGTTACCATACTCACGAAGCCGAAAAGTTTCGGAACAACCAGCGTCAGGTACATTCCCATCACGGCGTAAACCATGAAATAAACCATCGACTTGCCGAATACGATTCGGAAAATGCCGCCATAATGCTTGCTTACCGGTATCAGTTCGCGGTTTCTGTTCAGCTCTCTCGATGTTCCTGCTGCCATTCCGATGCCCAGCAGCATGGTTTGCTGCAGAATGAGTACCAGTACACCCGGAAGAATCGCATTACCATATCCCCCGGTGGTATTGAATATCGGAACTTCATCGAATTCCAGCGGATGGGCGGTTATTTCATCATCCCGATCCGTGAATCCTCCTCCCTTGGAAATCTGAATTCCCGAGTTGATCTGGCTTGCCACACCCTGCGCGGTCTGGAAAATCGCCTTATAGGTCAGCATCAGACTCATATCGCAATATACGCCCACATGCGCCTGTTCACCACGATTCAGCTTGGTGTCGAAATCGGCTGGAATATAGACGATTCCATGCACAGCCTGCCTTTGCACCAGCAGTTTTGCTTCATCGAGACTGTTGCAATAGTAGGTGGCCTTGACATCCGGAGAAGCATCGTAATCGCGGATAAACTCGCGGGAAGTGTGGCTGTGGCTCAGGTCAACAATCGCCGTATCCACCTCTCTCACCACCTCGTTGTTGTAAATCCACGAGTAGAGCAGCGGATAGCCCAGCGGTACCAGGATGCAGAAGATGAGCACACCCTCATCGTGGAAAACATTGCGCATTTCCGTCTTCCAGATGTAGCACATATCCCAGATTCCATTGATGATTTTATATAATAAACTACTTTTCTTCATTTAATATCTAACATTTAATCTTGAACACTCAACATTCAACACTCAACATTCAACATTCTATGGCAGATACTTGTAAACCAGCATAGCCTTCTTGATATTCCAGACGGTGAGCATTGGCAGGGCACAGAAGAGTACCATCGCGCCCCAGTGGAGCACTGCATCGCTCATCGGGAAACCGTTGAAGATGTTCATCTGGTAAATCATATAATAGTGGCGCATAGGGAAGAGCTGTCCGATGGCCTGGATTGGCGAATCCATGGAGAAGAGTGGATAGGTGGCTCCGCAGATGGAGAAACTCACCACGCCCCAAAGCGAACAGATACTCATCGACATGCGCAGGGAAGGCATCAGTCCGAAGGCAAAGATACCGAAGCACTGGCAGGACAATACGCTCAGAATGCCCAGCAGTATGATGGGTGCTGCACCTCCCGGATGCGGGAATCCCAATACATAATAGAGGTAGAACTCGAAGAGCAGGAAGATGCTCAGGAAGATGAGCGTCTGAGGCAACATCTTACCCGCGATGGCGAGATAAGGATTGTTGTTCGCCATTCGCATCCAGTCTCTGGCTCTGTTGAACTTCAGTTCCGTTCCGATGGAATAAGGGGTAATCAGGAAGATGAACAGCATGATGAGTCCCGGCACCATCACGCTCGACAGATAATAGTTGTAGTTGGCGTAAGGGTTGCCTATCATGTGCAGATCCACGGCGATAGGCTGCAGGAAGGTCATGATTTCATCGTTCGTCTTTCCCAGTGCCGACAGCTTCGCCATACCTGCTGCTGCTCCTCCCAGGGTGGAAATGGTCTTCAGATCCCGGAAGAGCAGGGAGCCTGCTGCCAGCGAAACGCTGCTGTAGTAGAAGGAAATCTTCGGCTGTCGGGAAGCCATCAGTCCTGCCTCTGTTCCGTTAGGAATCACCAGGAAGGCATAGATTTCGTTCTTCTGGATAGCATGTCTTGCCTCGGCTATGTTTTCATAGTGAGCCACCACCTTGGTGGTCTGGAAAGCGTCGAGCTTATGCACCAGCTGGCGGGAGGTATGAGAATTGTCCTGGTCAACGATGCCCACAGGCATATCCGTAGGCACACCTCCCTGCATCAGGGTAGTGAAGAAAATCACCACCACGATGGGGAAGATGACCATGCAGAAGAGATAGATGGGATTCTTCCGCATAATGCCGCACTCTCTACGGGCAATATGATATAATTTCTTGAACATAGAACTTGTTTACTTTGAACATTGAACTTTGAGCTTTGAACTTTATGATATGCTTAATTTCTCAAAATTTTATAGTAAACTCAAAGAAGAAAACTAATTATAAAGTTCAAAGTTCAAATCTCAAAGTTCAATGTTATTTAATGATGAGTGACATTCCCGGGCGCAATCCCTCCAGCTTGGTGATAGGACGTGCCTTCACCTCGAAAGTCTTGCGGTCGTAGTCGCCATTATCCTTGGTTGCCTTCCAGGTGGCATAGGAACCCTGGTCTTTCAGGTAGTAAACCTTCATCTTGATTTCCTTGTTGAAGGCAGGAACGAAAGCGGTGAACTCATCGTCCTTGTTCAATCCCTGGAGATGATCCTCGCGAACATTGAAGGTTCCCCACATATCGCTCATGATAGAGATGCTCATGATAGGAGAACCGAGACCCACCAGCTCGCCTACCTTAGGATAGACATTGCTGACCTCGCCTTCGCACTGTGCCACCTGAACAGTCTCCTTCAAGAGATTCTTCACTACATCTACAGCGCTCTTGGAAGCCTGTGTGTTGTTGGCTGCCATGCGCTTCTCCTGCTCGCGGGCACCATTCTTCGCCATCTCATACTGGCTCTTGGCTGCTGCCACCTGAGCCTCTGTAGCCTTGTAGGCAGCAAATGCTTCGTCGCGCTTCTGACCGCTGATCACACCGTCGTTATAGAGGTTCTGCATGCGGTCGTAAGTCTTCTTGGCAATGGTTGCAGCAGCTTCTGCCTGCTGAACCAGCTGGAAGGCACCCTGAATCTGCTCCTTGCGCGCACCGGCATCGGTAAGATCCTTCATGGCCTCTGCTGCGGCATTGGTTGCCTGGAGCATCTGCTCTTGCGATTTCATCTCTGGAACTTCGAGGATAGCGAGGGTGTCGCCCACGTGAACGTAATCGCCCTCCTTGACTCTCAGTTCTACGATGCGGCCTGGCAACTTGCAGGATACTCTGTATTCTGATACTTCTACCTCGCCCTGGATAGTGTCGTCCTTCTGCTCAAGCGTGAAGAAGCCGATGATTCCCACGAGTATGACAACTGCCGTAAAACCGATAACGGCAAGCAGTATATTGTTATGCTGTGATTTCTTAGACATGTTTTTTCTGAATTTGAATTTTTAAAAATGTTTCTTTTGTTACTGCAGAATACCGAGCGCCTTGTTGAGCCCTACCTGTGTCAGCTTCACGTCGATTTCCGCATCGATCTTCTGGCTCTGTGCCTGCTGCCAGGCAGTCTGGGCTGCCATCACATCAGTTACCTCCATCACTCCTTCCTTGAATCCGAGGTTGGCGCATCTCAGGTTCTCGTTGGCGCTGTCAATGTTCTTGATGGCCATGTTGAGCTTCTTTTCTGCTTCCTTCACCTTGAACTGGCTTTGGGTAATCTGGAGATGGATCTTCTCGCGGGTATCGTCGAGGTTCATCTGGGCAATGTTGGTGGCTGCCTTGGATGCACGCACCTTATAGGCTCCGTCGAACCAGTTCCATACCGGAACCTGCACGATGACACCAATATTCCATACACCGGTAAACTTCTTCTGGAAACCATTGAACACATTTGGATTCGAAATGGTGTAGCCGCCGGTCAATGCCACATGAGGCAGATAGACGGCGCGAACCAGATTGGTGGCTTGCTTGGATATATCGACCGTATTCTGGAGCATGCGCAACTCCGGACGGGTATTCATCGCAGAATCAGAAGCGGCTACTCGCTGCTGCTCTGTATCCACAGGAGTTCCCGAAAGAGCCAGCGTCTCCTTGTCTTCATCGGCAAGAGTCACTTCCTGGTTCATCGGAATGCCGCAAAGCTGACAGAGAAGCATCTTGGAGAGCACCAGACCGTCTTCAGCCTGGGTAATCTTCATCTCCGCCTCGTTCACCTTTACATCTACCTTCAGACCATCTGCCTTGGTGGCTACGCCCTGCTGAATCATCTTGTGAACATCGTCATTGAGCTTTTTCACCAGGTCTCTGTAGCTGGTGGCGAGCTTGTACTTCTGCTTCAGCGAAACGGCAAGCCAGTAAGCCTGGTCTATGCTGTAGAGGGTCTTCTGGGTCTGCATGTCGAGATCATTGTCTGCTATCTGCTCACCGATGTCTGCTATCTTGTTGGCAGCCAAGATGGCGCCGCCCATATAGATAGGCTGGCGGAGCATCACGCTACCCGCCCACATATTGCGGGTGTCGGTGCGGAAAGCATCTACCACGCTCTGTCCGATGGCATTGCCCTGCTGCTGGATAACGCTTCCTTTCTCGTTGAGCAATCCTCCGATTTTCTGTGCCTGTTCAGGGGTGAGCATTCCCTTGCTTACCAGATCGGCCATCACGTCGTTGGCATTGCCGGTGATTCCACCTACGATGTTGGAACCTAAATTGCTGAATGCTGACTTCTGACCATCATTGAGCAAAGAGATTTCCTTGCTGAACCATTCATATCCGCCCATGGCATCTACCTTTGGCAAATATTTCGTGCGCGCCGATTTCTTCAGGTTGGTCGCCACGTCCTTCTTGAGCTTAGAGGCATTGATCTGCTTGTTGTTGCGTAGCGCCATCGCACGACAACTGTCGAGGTTCAGAACCATCGTTTGAGCCTCGGCTGCAGTCATTGCTCCCATCAGCATGATAAGAGTTAGTATTTTTTTCATTCCTTTACTATAATATTATAATATTGGTGCAAATTTATGGAAATATTCGCAAACCACAAAGGATTTTTTATTATCAAATCTTTAAGAATCGAAAATTACCTTACATTATGGAAAAATGGAACATTCTTCTATTCAAATTCAACAACGATTTCTCCTTCCCAGTCGGGATTTACGGTGAATCCCAGGTTGCCTTTTCCGGAATCACCATCTTCTTTCTGGTCGGGGTCGGAGATAGTATGGTCTTTGATGCTGATATGGGTCTGGGTGATGTTGTTGCGTTTCACCGGGACGCCTTCCTTGGAATATTCCTTGATACTCTGGGCATCTGCATCCAGGATGTTGATGGTCATTTTCAACCCCTTGTTCTCTTCGCGTGGGAAGGTATAAACCGAATAATCCCTTTTCCCTTCCTGAAGCTTGAAGCTTTCGGTCTGCCGGCTCTGTACGCATCCATAACCCGTTACGGCGTCAAGGGTGCTGCTGCCTCCCGTATAGTAGAACTTGATGCTGTGTGCCTCGGCGGGGATGGTGGCATCGGTAATATGGACCTTAAACTGTGCCACGGCTCTATTCAACAGGATGTAATTATCCGTATCCTCTCCATCTATCACATTGAAAGTGCCGTAATAGAAGAAGGTATCGGTCATCTTGTTCTTGTAGAATTTCACTTTCTCAGGGGAACTGATCGTACAGTTTCCGCTTCCGTTATGACCGATGGCAACCATTCGGTATTTTCCTGCATCCAGATTAATCCCGATATCATCGTAGCCATCTTCTGCTTTCAGATTCAGGGTCTTCACCTTTTCTTCTCCATCAAAAATGGCGATGGAAAGCCGGGAGCAGTAATCTTCCAGAGGCTTTCCCTCTACTTCCTCATCTTCTTCTCCGCTTCTTGTTCCCGTAGAATTGTTTTTTGCCACGGACGCATGGATGATTACGTTGGCGTTTGCGTCATGTGAATTGGTACCCGAATCATCGAGTGCAAACTTTTCGCATGAAGTAAGCGTAGCTACCAGCATCAGCAAGAGGGATGCCAGCCAGACATAGGTCTTCTTCTTCATATCACTAAGTTTTTAAGTTTGCTTTCTATGCATGGTGCAAGACGTTTTCTTGCGCATGAAAGTCGCAGCAAATATACGATTTTTCTGCGAAAATGGCAAGGATATTCTAAAAAAACTGCATATTTTTGGCTAATTATCTTTTTTTTTCGTATATTTGCACCCGTTTTTTTCAGCGAGAAGAATCATTTGTATCTATATATAACAAGGTACGCGCGTGAGAAATGGGTAAATATGGCATGGTATTTACATGAAAAGGAATTGGGTTTAAATAATAAGGAACAAGATATATTTATGGATAAGAAGATAAAAGCATTGTTTTTCGACATCGACGGCACGTTGGTGAGTTTCAAGTCTCACAGGATTCCGCAGAGTACTGTAGATGCTTTGGAGCAGGCTAAGGAGAATGGGGTAGAGGTGTATATTTCTACGGGACGCCCCAAGCAGATCATCAATAACCTCGGTCAGATAGAGCATCTCATCGATGGTTACATCACAGCCAATGGTGCCCGCTGCTTTGTGGAGGATACATTGGTGAGTCAGCACGCCATCCTTCCTTCAGACGTGAAGAAGATCATCGAGGCTGCTGATAGAGACAACTATCCTGCCATCGTGGTAAGCGAGAGCCGTTTTGCCATTCATCATTATACCGACGAGGTTTATGAAATCTTCTGCAAGGGATTGGGGGTAGATAGCAGCATCTTCATTACCGATGTGGATGAATTGGGCGATGAGGCCATCTTGCAGGTCACTCCTTTCTGCACCGTAGAGCAGGAAGCGCTCCTGATGCCTACGCTCGAAAGCTGCACTTCCGGCAGATGGCATCCTGCCTTTACCGACATCACGGCGCGTGGAGCCGACAAGGGAAAGGGACTCCAGGCAATGGCTGATTATCTGGGCTTGAACATTGAAGAAACCATGGCGTTCGGCGATGGCGGCAACGACATCTCTATCATCAAGAAGGCAGGTGTAGGTGTAGCAATGGGCAATGCTGGTGATGAATTGAAGCAGGTAGCCGATTACATTACGACTCATGTGGATGAGGATGGAGTGAAGAATGCCCTCATCAGGTATGGTGTTATTGCTGAAAACTAACATTTTGTTGGCTTTAGTCATAAAAATCTGTCTAAAAGTTTGGAAATATGCAGAAAATATGCAAAAGGGACAAGAAAATAGCTTTTTAATTGCATTTTGTTAGCTAAAAATTTGTTTATTTTATAAAAAGTGTGTATCTTTGTACCCGATATTTGTAAGTTGTTTAATTTAAGAGAGAGAAATTATGACAAAAAGACTAACCATGTTAATGGGAGGGCTTGTTCTTTCAACAGGAATGGCTCTCGCACAGACTACTGTTACAGGTAAAGTTGTTTCTCAGGAAGACGGTGAGCCGATAATTGGCGCATCTGTAAAAATCGCAGGAACAAAGACTGGTACAGTGACAGATGTGGATGGTAACTTTACTCTGCCAAATGCAGGTAAGGATGCTGTTCTCGAAGTTTCTTATCTTGGTATGGAGCCAAAGAAAGTAAAAGCTTCTGCTAAGATGAAGATTATGCTGGTTGCTGACTCAAGAAACCTTGATGAGGTTGTTGTTACTGCGATGGGTATTTCCCGTTCTAGTAAGGCTTTGGGTTATTCTGCTGCTGTTGTGGGCGGTGAGAAAATCTCTGAAACTCGTACCAGCGACGTTATGTCAAGTTTGGCTGGTAAGGTAGCTGGTGTGCAGATTTCTTCTACATCTTCTGACCCAGGTGCTTCTAATTCTGTCATCATCCGTGGTGTCAGCTCATTGTCGGGTAACAACCAGCCTTTGTATGTTGTTGATGGTGTGCCATTGAACAACTCTTCTGTTTCCAGTAGCAATGGCTTGGACAATGGTTATGACTTTGGTAATGGTGCTAATGCCGTAAACCCAGACGATGTTGCTAGCATGACTATCTTGAAGGGTGCTGCTGCAACTGCACTTTATGGTAGCCGTGCTGCCAATGGTGTTGTGTTGATTACTACCAAGAGTGGTAAGAAGCAGAACAAGGGCATTGGTGTAGAGTATAATGGTGGTTTGCAGTTTGAGTCAGTGCTTCGTTTGCCTCAGCTCCAGAACGAGTTCGGTATGGGTTGGTACGGTGACAAGACTGATATCGAGAATGGTTCTTGGGGACCAGCTTTCGATGGCTCAACCTTGAAATATGGTAATGTTTATGATAACTCACAGAAACTGAAGAGCTATCTTCCTATAAAGAACAATGTCAAGGATTTCTTTGACACGGGTCTTCGCTACAGCAACAGTGTATCTTTCAATGGTGCAACTGATGCTAGTAACTTCTTCTTGAGTCTTTCTCAGATTCATGATGATGGTATTATCCCTACTGATGCGGATAGTTACAACAAATATACATTCTCTGGTCGTGCTTCTCACAAGATCAAGAATGTAACTTTGAGCATGTCTGCCAACTATGCTTATCAGAAGAACAACTTCGTGACTACTGGTCAGAAGACTGGTTCTATGTACAATGCCATCATGCAGACACCTCGCGATATCAGTATCGTAGAGATGAAGGACTTGAATGATCCATTCAATACTCCAGGTTATTACTATACTCCTTATGGTGTAACCAACCCATACTATATCTTGAATAACTACAAGAATGAGTATGAATCTGAGCGTTTCTATGGTAAGTTGCAGTTTGACTGGGATATCTTCACCGATTTGAAGTTCTCTACCCGTTTCGGTCTTGATACAACTACTGGTGATCATAATACCGGTGAACCAAACATGTCTGCTCTTTATGCAAACACTCCCAACTGGGCGGATGCATTGAAGTCATTGACTGGTTCTGTAACAGAGCAGACTGAGCGTCGCCGTGAGATGGACTTCAATGCAATGTTCAATTACACACATAAGTTCATCGATAAGTTGGATGTAAATGCAGCTCTCGGTTTCAATGGTAATGAGCGTAAGTACTCATACTTGTATGGTGCTGTTACTAATTTGACAATTCCTACTTATTTCAACTTGACCAACTCTTCAGAGAAACCATCTCTTTCTCAGTATCAGTCACTTCGTCGTTTGATGGGTGCATACGGTCAGGTAGAACTCGGATGGGACGATTGGGCTTATTTGACAATGACCGCTCGTAACGACTGGTCTTCTACTCTTCCAAAGGGTAACCGCTCATTCTTCTATCCAGGTGTAACAGGTAGCTTCGTATTCTCTAAGTTCCTGTCTCCTGAGGCTCAGAAGATCGTAACTTTCGGTAAGTTCCGTGCTGCTTGGGGTAAGACAGGTAACGATGCCAGCGTATATATGACAAACTCTGTCTATGCTCAGGCTTCAGCTAGCACTTCAGGCTGGGGTTCTAGTAGCTTCCCATTCACCAATGGTAACTACAATGCTTATACCAAGGGCAATACTCTGGGTAGCAATACATTGAGTCCTGAGATGACAACTGAGTTTGAGCTTGGTTTGAACATGGCATTCTTGCAGAACCGTGTTTCATTCGATGTTTCATATTATGACAGAAACTCTGATAAGCAAATCTTCTCTTTGGATATGGATCCTGCTTCTGGTTATACAGCTCAGAATATGAACCTGGGTAAGATCCGCAACCGTGGTATCGAGGCGTTGGTAAGCGTAACTCCAATTAAGACCAAGGATTTCAAATGGGATCTCTCTTGGAACTTCACCAAGAACAAGAGTAAGGTAATCTCTTTGCCTGAGGAACTCGGCGGTGAATCTGTCATCTACGGTTTCTCTGGTGGTACTTCTCTCTATGCTATCGTAGGTGAGGAACTCGGTGTGTTCAAGGCTTATACTTCTAAGCGTGATGACCAGGGACGTTTGATCGTTGATGCTAATGGTCTTCCTCAGAAGACTGATAAACAGGAGATTGTTGGTAGCATGAACAGTAAGTATCAGATGGGTATTTCTAATACCTTGTCTTATAAGGGTGTCAGCCTGTCATTCGACTTTGATATCCGTAAGGGTGGTGTGATGTTCTCTCGTACCAAGAATATTGAATACTTCACAGGTAATGCTATCCAGACAGCATACAACCATCGTAACCCATGGATTATTCCAAATTCTGTGGTTCAGTCTGGTACAGATGCTAATGGTGCTCCTATCTATACAGAGAATACTACTGCTTTGACACCAACCAATATCTACAACTATTGGAACAATGGTGCTGATAACTACGATGCAGAATTCTTGGTTGACAAGAGTTATGTAAAGCTTCGTTCGGTAGTTCTCTCTTGGGATTTGCCAAAGGCTTGGTTGGCTAATACTTTCTTGACAGGCGTTAAGGTTTCTGTCTTCGGTAACAACCTCTTCCTCTGGACACCTTCTAGCAATACATTCATCGACCCAGAGTCAACCTCTTTCGGTAACGACTTGTCTGGTAACTTCGGTGAGTATTCTGCTAACCCAAGCTCACGCAAGATGGGTTTCAATGTTTCTGTTAAATTCTAAAGGTGGATCATTTATGAAAAAAATATTATTATGTAGTGCAGCTTGCCTCTTGGCGCTTTCTAGCTGCGATATGGATATCAATGAGAATCCAAACTATCCTGCTTCTGGTGATATTACACCAACATTGGAGTTCCCTGCTGTGCAGAATGCCATAGCTGCGGTTCCTGGTGATGCAATGTTCACTTATGGTGGCTATTTTGCTCAGTATTTTGAGCAGCGTCCTGAGTATAACCAGTATAACAATATTGCTGAGCTTCACTTTGATGAGGCTTCTCAGCTCTTCGATCGTTGCTATCGTACCATCTATGCCGGTGCGATGACTGATATCAAGGATATTGAGAGTAAGACTACCAATACAGCCAACCTCTATGTCTGCAAGGTAATGACAGCTTTGGCTATGCAGTATATGGTAGATGCTTGTAGCGATGCTCCTTATACAGAGGCTTGCCAGGGAAGCTCTAATCCTAATCCGGTTTGGGATGATGGTAAGAGTGTGTATGAGAATGTTTTGAAGGCTATGGATGATGCTGAGGCTGCTATTGCTGCTTCGGATAACATCGATATGACTGACCCTATGTTCAGCAAGAACCTGAACAGCTGGAAGCGTTTTGCCAATGCCCTCCGTCTTCGTATGTATATGCGTCTGATTGATGCAAATGTAGATGCGGCTAATTATACTGCCAAGGCTAAGGCTATCGTGGCTAACGGTATCCTCCCTGTTTCTGATGTAGTATTTAATGTATATAGCAATGCAGAGGGACAGTATAATCCTTGGTATGGTAATATCTTCTCTTTGAATGCAAACAACTTCTGTGCTGCTTATCCATTGGTAACTTACTTCAATGCTACCAATGACCCTCGTGAGGCCTATGCTTTGAACAAGGCTACTGCAAGTGGTAAGTATGTAGGTGAGATTCCTGGTGCAAAGACTAAGTATTTGGATTGGGATGGTACTAAGTTGATGGATAAGGATGTAAGTCTCGTTAATACAGAGGTTGCCAAAGCTATGCCGGTTTATCTCTTTACTCTTAGCGAGGTTGAGTTCCTGAAGGCTGAGGTTGAGTTGCGATTCAATAACGATGAGGCTGCTGCCAAGGCTGATTATGAGGCTGCTGTTGAGAATGACTTCTTGTCTCGTCAGGTTGCAGGTTACTCTGATTTCATTGCAGGTGATAAGGTAAACTTCGATAAGCAGGCTACTAAGGAAGATAAGTTGAATTTGATCTATATGCAGAAGTGGGTTGCTTTGTTCTATCGTAATCACTTCGAGGCTTGGTCTGAGCAGCGTCGTACTGATGTTCCTGTCTTGTCTTCTGCTTCTGCCGAGAAGGTTCACAAGGATCCAACAAGCTATACTGCTGGTAATCTGATTGCGCCTGCTGTTAATTACTATGGTAAGGGCGGCTTGTGCAAGCGTATGCCTTATCCTTCAACAGCGCGTCAGCTGAACAAGAATACTCCTGCCGTTAAGACTTTGGCAGATCCTGTATTCTGGGATGTTAAGTAATCAATAGGTACTTTTATTCATTCATTATATAAAGATAAAAGATATGAAAAAGATATTGTTTTTGGCCTTGATGCTCAGCATGACTGCTGTTGGATTAACTTCTTGCAGCGACGATGAGGAGTTTACTGACTCAAGGATTACATATTATCCGGTTTTGGAAATCCAGGGTGATGACTTTGTTCAGGTGCCTATCGGTACCACTTATACAGAGCAGGGTTGTAAAGCTACGTTGAATGGAGAAGATTATTCTTCTAAGGTTGTAACGTCTGGTACTGTAGATGCTTCTAAGGCAGGTTTGTATTACATTACTTATTCTGCAACAAATGCTGATGGCTTCTCAGTATCTACTACTCGTACTGTAGCTGTCTGTGATCCAACCATTACAACAGATATGTCGGGTACCTATACTCTCCAGGCTGGTTCTCATCGTGATTATTACAAAGAGGATGGTTCTGTAGCTACTACTTCTTTCTCTGGTTATACCGTTAAGGTTACTAAGGCTGCACCTGGCATCTTCTATGTAAGTGATATGATGGGTGGTTACTATGACCAGAAGGCTGGTTATGGTTCAAGCTACGCAATGACAGGTTACTTCCAGTTGTTGGCTGATAATTCTCTGGTCTTGCTTTCTAGTTCTGTGGAAGGTTGGGGCGATTCTGCTACTGGCTTTAAGGATGGAAAGTATGATCCTGCTACAGGAGAAATCTCTTACGTGGTGAATTATGCTACATCAATGGATTTCGTCATCACATTGAAGTAATAAAAAAAATTAAGATTTTAAAGGAATAAGATTATGAAGAAATATATTTCAATGTTTATGTTCGCCTTGCTGGGCTGCTTCGCTCTTGTGTCTTGTGATACTGAGACTGATGAGTCGGCTGGTGGAACTGCCGTTGAGCAGATGGCTGGTATTTGGGATGTACAGGTTGATGCTGTAGATGAAAATGGTAATGTTTTGTATGAAGATCCGTATGGATTGGGTACCATTACTGTGAATACCTACAATACTGCTGCCAATAGCGCTAAGGAAATGTGGTTGCAGGATGCTGGCTTCTGGGGCGTACAGATGAAAGTGAATGTAGATTATGCTGCCAAAACTTTCTCTGCAGCTGCTGGTTCTAGCTATAATCCTTCTAATGCTGAGGCAGGCAATGTTGAGTTGCTCGAAGGTCAGGTGTTATTGAATCAGGGAAAGAACCTTCACGGACTTCCTTGTGATAGCATCTGCTATAAGGTTAAGTTCAGCGATGATGATAATGCTTTGACTTATCGCATCTCAGGAGTTAGACATTCTGGCTTCTATGAATAATAGATTAAACTCTATTAAAATAATAAATGGATATGATATAAGGCAAAGTGATTTGCCTCGTTGTTGACCAAGTCAACACTTATATCTCTCTCGTCTTGGGGACTGGCAGTGGCCGGTCCCCTTTTTTTGTAAACATCAAAATATATACGTATTATGCCAAGAAACACGAAAGAACCAGAGTCTTTATTCCCTCCTCACCTTATCTCTTTCCCTTCCTTGTTGATGATGGAAATAAGAGTCAGGATAAAACTATTGACAAAAAGAAAGCCACGGTACGCCTATATCGAAATGCCGAAGCCCGTATCTCCTACCATCTCAGGATGTTAGCGACTAAGATAGGAATCAAGGGCAAACTCACCCTCTATGTCGCCCGCCATTCCTGGGCAACGGCAGCAAGAGACAACCATATCTCTGTCTCAGTCATCAGCGAGGCATTGGGACATCATTCTGAAATCACCACACAAATCTATCTCCGCTCCATCAAAAGCTCAGAAGTGGATGATGCCAATGCCAGGATACTGGCAGTTCTATAAGCCGAAAAAAGAATAAAATAGGGATTTTGAAAAATGAACCAAAATGAACCAATTTTTCTGAATCTAAGCTATGACTTCAGCAACGGCGTGAAGTGTAGCGGTGCAGCGCCTGTGCGGATGAGCTTTGCAGCCAGCGGCGTGCTGAGTATCGGCGTTGTGAGAACGGACTCGAGCCTCAGCTTTGAGTACCCCTTTAACGTAGAGGGTTACCAGTATGTGTAAGGGTGGGGTGCAGCATGAATGAGATGACCATCCGGCTGGAGCGCAACGGCGCGGCAGCAGTGCCCGGCGGGCAGCTGCTGCTGGGCTACGCGGGCAACCGGGGCAACTATCGGCTGCGCATTGAGCAGCGGGGCGAGTGGAAGGGGCTGACCGTGTGCGCCCACTGGCACACCCCCGGCGCAAGCGCGGTTACGCTGGTGGAAAACGGAATCCTGACCGTACCGGCGGCGGTGACGGCAGTGCCCGGCGCGGGCTGCCTCACCTTTGAGGGCACGGACGGCAGCCGCACCGTGACCAGCGCTGATGTGCGGTGCAAAGTATGCGCCAACAGCGGCACGGCAGAGGGCACGATGCCTGCCCCGGCTACGCCTGCGTGGGAGGCGCTGGTGGGGCTGCTGGGCACCGGCGGCGGCATTACCACCGCGGAAAAACAGGCGCTGCTGGCCGTACTGCGGCTTCTGGCGGCGGGCAATGACGCAGCTATGAATGCCTGCGACCGTCTGGCGACGCTGTGGGACAACCCGCAGCCGCCGAAGGAGAACGTTTTTGCCGTGCTGGGGCAGGCGATCCTTGGAAAAATGATCTTAGGGAGGAACAAATGAGCTACGTAAAACAGAATTTTGTAGACGGCCAGACCCTGACGGCCGCCCAGCTGAACCACATGGAAGCAGGCATTGCAGCAACCGCCACAGGCGTCAAGGGCGATAAGGGAGAAAAGGGCGACCCCGGCCCGCAGGGCCCAAAAGGCGATAAGGGCGACCCGGGCGAGGGCTTTACCGCCAACGCAAAGGCGTTGCTGCTGAACCTGTTTGAAAATGCAGCCTATAAGACCGACACGATGCAGCCCACCCTGAATGCTCTGCGTGCAGAGTGGGGCGGCAGTGCACAGGAATTTCCGGTGCAGAGCGTGAGCCTGAGCGCCGTGACCATGACCCTGAACGAGAGCGAGAGCAAGACCCTGACGGCCACCGTGCTGCCTGCGAACGCAACCGACAGGGCGGTGGTGTGGAGCGTTCTGCCTACCGGCTTTGCCACTGTGGCAAACGGCGTGGTGACAGGCATCAAAGCAGGTAACTGCACCGTGACTGCCACAGCAGGCGGTAAGAGTGCAAGCTGCGCGGTAACGGTGGAAGTAGTGGAGACAGCACAGCTGATCTACAGTCTGCCCGGCGAGACCGTGCTGACCCAGGGACTGGACACCGGCTTGAAGCTGCTGGAGCACGCCTCCACCGAGACGCCGCAATACACGATCCTAGTGGATGCGAAAGCGGGGGACGACTTTAATGCCAACACCTGGCCTGCCTTCCTGCACTGCCTGACCGAGACCGGCGATACCGACAATCTGCCCGGCTTCAACTCCACCAGCAGCCCGCTGAACAATAAGACCGAGTTCGCCTACTACAACTACGGCGGCGTGACCCTGTCGGACAGCATCGAACACCTCAAGACCCGTACGCGGTATGCAGTGCAGATTGACGGCAGAAAATATCGCGGCGGCAGTACCTACTGCCCGCTGACCGAGTGGAAAACCACAAACGGTACAATCATAGATGTGCCCCAGACCTTCCTGATCGGTGCGGCGCAGAGCGCGGACGGCAGCAAAAAGCAGCAGTTCTGGTCTGGTACGTTGTATCAGTGCAGGGTGTATAAAGGCCTGCTGAGTGACGACAAGGTGAACGATTACATCGAGAAGGGGTGGTAAAATGGAAGTGTTTGACATCAACGGTCAGATCATCAGCCCGCTGGCGGGAAAAACACTGTACGTTGCGGGTGACAGCATCGCCTACGGCAAGGGCAGCGCAGGCGGCTACGGCAAATGTATTGCAGACAAGTACGGCATGACCCTGACCAATGAAGCGGTGGACGGCGCAACGCTGACCCCGAATATTACCGATAAGGTATACGGCGGCACGCGCGGCTGCATCAGCACGGTGGTGACAAACTCCACAGCGCTTGCAAAGGCAGACTACATCCTGTTGGAGGGCGGCGTGAATGATGCCTGGAACAACGCCCCTGTGGGTACCTTGACCGATGGGTTTGCCGCTGCCTACGATGAAACGACCATGACCGGCGCACTGGAGAAGATGCTGGACGATCTGGCAACGAATTACAGCGACAAGTGCGTGGCCTATGTATTCCCGCACGGCGGGATGTTTGCAGGCAGCGAAAACTGGTACAAGACCTATAAGCCTGCCATCCTTGCGGCGCTGAAAAAATGGGGCGTGCCCTACGTTGACATTGCGGAGACCACCCCGCCTATGGGAAAACACGGCGTCAGCGAACTGGGCGATAAGTACACCAGCGACGGCACCCACCCCAACGCAGCGGGCTACGAGCGGTTTTATGCAGAGCCCATCGCAGCGCTGCTGAAACGGCTGTAAGGGGGCGCACGATGGCATTGCAAGCGTATTCTCTTGCCCGGGACGGCAGCACCGCCCTCTCGCCGCACTTCTGTGTGCGGGAGTTCCGCTGCAAGGACGGCAGCGACCCTGTCTTCATCGACACGGCGTTGGCAGAACTGCTGGAGCGTATCCGGGAGCACTTCGGAAAACCGGTGACGATCACCAGCGCCTACCGCACCCCGGCACACAACGCCAAGGCAGGCGGGGCAAAGTTCAGCCAGCACCTGTATGGCCGGGCAGCGGATATCCGGGTGCAGGACGTGAGCGTGGAGGACGTGGCCGTCTACGCCGAAAGCCTGATGCCGGACCGGGGCGGCGTGGGACGCTACCCCGTCAAGGCGGGCCGCGCCGCCGGCTGGGTGCACGTGGATACCCGGGCAGACAAAGCCCGGTGGAGGGGGTGAGCGCGATGACAGGCATCATCTCGGCCATCATCGCAGGCGCGGTGACCCTGATCGGTGTGCTGATCGCCAACGGAAAAAGCCAAGCGGTGACCGACACAAAGTTGGAGGAGCTGACCAGGGAGGTGCGGGAGCATAACAACTTTGCCCGCCGCGTACCCATTTTAGAAGAACAGATGAAGGTGGCCAACCACCGCATCGCAGATTTGGAGAAAGAGAGGAATTGAACCTATGAACGATACCCATTGCAAAATTTCTGCCGCCACCCTGGCACGCACGGCTGCGCTGGCGCTGGCACTGACCAATCAGGTGCTGAGCGCCTGCGGCAAGCCTATGCTGCCCATCGAGAGCTCTACCGTGGAACAGTTGGTGACCACCGGCCTGACCGTGACCGCCGCCCTTGTGAACTGGTGGAAGAATAACTCCTTCACCCCGGAGGCCATCGAAGCCGATGACTTTCTCTGTCAGCTGAAGGAGCACAAATAACCAAAAAGGGACGATGCTTTTGCGGCATCGTCCCTTTTTGATTATCTGCTTTTGTTCTGAAGCACCGGCTCAGGAAATGGCATCCACGTCCCACTTCATGCGGACGGCATCGGCACCGTCCAGTTTGATGTTCAGCGCACCGGCGTTGTCCATCACCTGCTGCGGGGTGCGGGCACCGCACAGCACATGCAGGCCGGGGATCATGCGGGCGGTCAGGGCGATCACCAGTTGTGCCAGAGAGCAGTCGTATTTCTCGGTCAGGTCGCCCCACTTTGCCAGCATGTCCAGCGCCTGTGCCCGGCGGGCGGGCTGGAAGCTGGGGTTCGAGTTGCGGGTGCTGCCCTCGGGGTAGGTGGTTTCCATAGTCACCTTGCCGGTCAGCAGGCCCTGCTCCAGCGGAGAGTATGCCTGCACGGATACGCCCAGCTCCTTGCAGGTAGGCAGCAGCTGCTTTTCCACACGGCGGGTGAGCAGACTGTACTTTTCCTGAATGACATCCAGCTGGCCGTACTTGCAGTAGCCGCGGATGATGTCCGCAGTGACATTGGAAGCACCGATGGCACGGATCTTGCCCTGCTCCTTCAGCTTCATCATGGCTTCCACCGTCTCTTCCAGCGGGTAGATGCCGAAATCGGGGGTCTGCCAGTGGGTGTACAGCACATCCAGATGATCGGTGTGCAGGCGGCGCAGGCTGTCCTCCACATCCTCGATGATGCTCTTTGCAGAAAGGTCGCGGTAAACGGTGGTGCCGTCCACGACCTTGTGCAGCACCGGTGTTTCATGCCGCCACTCCAGACCGCACTTGGTGGAAAGCACCACCTTGTCGCGGTCGATGTGCTTCATGGCTTCGCCCACCACGGTCTCGCTATGGTACAGGCCGTAGATGGGCGCGGTGTCGATCCACTGGATGCCCTGCTCCACAGCAGTCTGGATGGCCTTGACTGAAAGGGCGTCGTCGTTGTCGCCCCACCAGGAGCCGCCGCCGATGGCCCAGGTGCCCATGCCGAGAAACGGCACCTGAATGCCGCTTTTGCCAATATTGATGTTTTGCATATATTTTCCCTCCATGCCAGCAGTGTTCCCCGCAATGGGAGCAGCGCATTCCGTAGCTGGCATTCTTCGTTGTATTTTTTGCGTTTTATGAAAAAAGAACCGCAGCTGCGGGATATTCCCGCACCGCAGCTCTCTTTCAACTCAGATATTGCCGAACTCGCTCAGTTTCAGCGTTTCGTTGTGGGTCTCAGCCCAGCGCACCGCCCAGTCGGAGGTGAACAGCAGCAGGCGGTTGCCCTTCATATCCTCCACAGCCTTGGTGTCGCTGGTCAGGTCCAGATCCCGCAGGTTGTAGGTGTCGGGGTCGTTCTGCACCCAGCGCAGCTGTTCAAAGGGCAGCTGCTGCATCCGGATCTCCACGTTGTACTCGGTGTTCAGGCGGTACTCCAGCACTTCCAGCTGCAGCACGCCGACCACGCCGACCACCACTTCTTCCATGCCGCCGCCCACTTCGCGGAAGATCTGGATGGCACCCTCCTGCGCGATCTGCTCCATGCCCTTCACGAACTGCTTGCGCTTCATGGTGTCCTTCTGCTCAATGCGGGCAAAGTGCTCCGGCGAGAAGGTGGGGATGCCCGCAAACTGCACTTTCTTTTTGCCGGTGCAGAGGGTATCGCCAATGGAGAAGATGCCCGGGTCGAACAGGCCCACGATGTCGCCGGCATAGGCCTCGTCGACGATCGCGCGGTCGTCGGCCATCATCGCGGTGCCCGTGGCCAGTTTGAGCTTGCGGCCGCCCTGCATGTGGAAGGCGTCCATGCCGCGCTCGAACTTACCCGAACAGATGCGCACAAAGGCGATGCGGTCACGGTGGTTCTTGTCCATATTGGCCTGGATCTTAAAGACGAAGCCAGAGAAGTCGTTGGTCGCAGGGTCCACGGGCTCGCCCGTAAGGGTGTCCTTGTAGGGCAACGGCGTAGGTGCCAGGCGCAGGAACTCTTGTAGGAAGGGCTCCACACCAAAGTTGGTAAGCGCCGAGCCAAAGAAGGCAGGGCTAAGCTTGCCGCAGGACACGGCGTCAAGATCCAGCTCATCGCCCGCACCGTCGAGCAGCTCGATATCGTCCATCAGGTTGCGATGGTTCTCTTCGCCAATGAGCTCGTCGAGCTTGGCATCGCCCAGCTCGGCCTCGACCTCGGCGACCTTCTTGGTGGC
>OLRO01000860.1_pt1 | contig 20210 bp, 17 predicted proteins | sample 1673131 | NCBI WGS metagenome assembly OLRO01 (sample SAMEA3136757, study PRJEB25190) | human gut metagenome | biome: human gut; feature: human-associated habitat; material: faeces | place: Austria | collected 2013 | reverse complement strand
CTTTTTTACATATATGAACTACTAAACATAATTCCACTCATATATACCTGAATACATGGTACTAATACCACACATACGAAAAATATTAAAGCAACTCCAACAAGTATGTAACTTACTTTTGATAGTTCTTTCGTTATTTTTTGTAATATTGTATCAATATCTGATTCTATAAATTCAATTTTTTTTCTTACTAAATTTTTTTTCGCATTCAATTTGGCAATTTGAAGTGCTTTCATACTTATATCTGATGCAACAATATTTGATTCATTTATATATTTTGCAAGTGATATAGCAATTGCCCCACTACCTGTACATAAGTCTAATATCTCGCATTTTTTTTCTTTATACCCATTTATAACTTCTTCAACTAGTGTTTCAGTATCTGGTTGAGGAATTAAGACATTTTCATCTACATAAAAAATTAAATTCATAAATTCTTGATTATTAGTTATATATTGTATTGGAATTCCTGTAGATATTTTTTTAATAGAATTTATATAATTATCAGTTTGATCTTTGCTAAATTCCATATCATTATTTGCAATCATTTGTGCTCTTGTAATTTTAAAAATATATTCAGCCAGCTCTTTTGCTATAATTGATGCATCTTCAATATTGTTTTTAATTAATTCTTCTTTTCCATATTTTAATATTTCCTTTAAATTCATAATTCCACCTTATAAAAAAGAATTTTTTCAAGTATTGTATGAATGAGCAGGAGGGAGCTTGTATTTTTATTTATTAATTTTTACAAATTTAATAAAAATAAATTTACCACATTCTTATTATTTTTTATAAACTATTATATACAAAAAAAGCCCCCGCTTTAGCCGTAAGATTGAGTGAAATTTTAAGGACCTGCTTTCACAGGTGGGTACCTTGTTAAATGCTAATGGGTTTCTTAATTAAATTAAGCATACACGCCACATTTAAAGACAGGTTCCCGTTTAACGTTTGTTGGTTCTAAAATTCCAGCCTACACGTACTATGCAGGGATTTGTTTATTAACTTTTTTCTTATTACATATATATTAACACAAGTGATTTTAGTTTGCAAGTGTTTGATTGGATATTTTTTATTTTTTTACCTAAATTCAAGTGGTGTTAAATATATAAATTTTTATTGCATTTTATGTTAAGCTATTGTATACTATTGCATATACTTTATGTATAATTTCATTAAAGGAGTGACAGTTTTTATGTTGAAAATTACAAATGCATTTTCAACGCCAAATGGAATTGTTATTTATTCTGCTAAAAATCCGCAAATTGCCTTATATACTTACCGTAATTCTTGTGGAAATATTACATCAGAAAAAATAACACAATCTCAGATATCCAAAATAAATTCTTCTCCAATTTCTGGAAAAAAATTAACAATTATTACACTTTTGATTTGTAGTATTTCACTTTTGGTATCGTTATATTTTTCACATATATTATGTGGGATTTATTTTTCATGTGCAATTTCAATGCACTTAACCAATTTTTTAGCAATTCTTTTTTCAAAGAAATTGAAAAAAATTCATGCTACAGAACATATGGTAATTAATTGTTATAACAAGGGATTGCCACTAACCAAAGAAAATATAAGAAAGAGCTCTCGCTTACACAAATATTGTGGCTTTCAAGCAATATTCTACAAACTATTTTGCAGATCAATTGTTTTATGTATATTTTGGACTTGTGGTCTAAAATACGGAATAATTTCAATTGTAGTTTTCTTTGTAATTGAAAAGCTTTTAAACCTTCTCAATTACTGTCCAATTTTTCTTTTCCCACAATTTTTTGTAACTAGCAAGCCAACAAATTCTGAATTAGAATTAGGATTAGTTGCTATAAAAAATTATTCACACATGGATGAAGAATGATAAAAAAGAGATAAGTTTTTATAACTTATCTCTTTTTATCTTATTTAATCTCTAGATTCAGGTGTTTCTCCTCTTTTATCGTTTATTTCTTTAGATTTCTCTTTAATATATTCTGTTGCTCCAATTAATTTTTTCTTCATTTCAGCTATCCTTTTGTTTTTAGAATCTCTGACTGTTGTAATAGCACCTCTTATTCCACCTTTTACTTTACTTCCAAGCTCTACAATTTTGTCTTTTCCATTTCTAGTAATACTAGCTGCTTTTTGTAAGGATTCTTTTTGCATATCTTGCACTTTTCCCATAAAATTACCAACAGCAACTTTTATTGACTCTAGTTTTGTTTTCAAAAAACTTTCTTTGTATGGTGTTTTTTTGCTTTTTTTACCTTTAAATATTGCTGATATCTTTCCTATTAGAGCTTTTATTTTACTTGTTTTTTCTATATTTGCTAAAGAAGTACTTTTATCTAAAGCTAGTTCCTTTTTTAGCTCTTTGAAACTGCGCTTTGTTTCTTTTTCATTATTTTTACTATTTTTTACAAATGCTCTTGCATCTTGTATGCTTTTTTTAAGTTTTTTAATACCAGCTTCGGTTTTAGCATACTGTTGTCCAACAGGAGAATTTGCAAAATCTTCTTGAAGTCTTTTCAACTCCTCATTACATTTTTCAATAGTTTCTGTATCTCCTCTTTTGGCAGCCTCGCTTAATAAATGTTTTTGTGATGTTTCGGCTTTCTTGTATGATTTATATACTGGCATTTCCTCTATAGTCCTTTTTTCTGATAACTTCTCTGCCAACTCACATCTATCATCATTTAATGTTAACTCTGCACCTTGTCTAGAAAAATTATATTGTTCCATATTTTTTTTATATTGACTTGTCACCATATCTATTGCTATTTGATAATCAGTCTTAATTTTTTCTATTTCAGTTTTCTTACCTGCATATTCTGTAGAAGCTTTTTCTATATAGATAGATGCTCTATCTTTTAGCTCTGCTGCTGTTTCTTTAGCAGTTTTTGCTATATCAGAAGCTTTAACAAGTCCAAGGTTAGCTGTTGCTGTTGCTAGCTCTGCCATTAATTTTGCCAATGTTTTTTGGTCTATTTTTTTCTCCTCTGGTGTTAAATTTTCCTCATTATTTATATTTTCGTCGCTCATAAAAACCTCCTTAGTTTAATTTTAATACTTGTTTACTCATCTACATACAACAATTTATCAATTTCATTGCTTAATTTATCACATTGTGCTTCAATTTCTTCAATTAAAGCCTCTCTTTCTTCTGCATTTAAGCTATCAAGATCGATTATTCTTCCATCATGAACAATTTTTCCAAATTTTTCTTCTGTTTCTTGATTCATAAACTTTTCCTCCTTCGTTTTTTAGTATAGCATTTAATACATGCTTTTTATCTTGCATCATAATCCTCATTTTTTGGATGATTGCTATACTTGTTTCCTTTTCTTGATTCATAAGTATGATATTTATCATATTGACTATATGGATCTCCTAATCCATTGCTCGAATGTTTATCAATTACAACTGATTTTTTCTTCTTTGAAAAGAATGGATTTAATGCTTGTTGCCATATTTGGGCAATAACTCCAGCAGCACCGACAAGCACCATTTTATTTCCTTTATTGATTTTCTTTACCGAACTTGGTATGCTATTGATCCAACTTAAAGAACTTTGACCATTAATTTGCTGTGCTTGAGTTACATTTGATGCAATATTAGTTGCAGCCTTCACTGTTGTTGCATTTGATGCAACATCACTTGCAGCCTTTACTGTTGCTGATGATATATCTGTAATTCCTGTAGATTCCGTTGTAATTGGAATTTCAGTCACAACTCTTGATTTTACATGGATTGGATATGTTTCTTGTCCTACCTTTGTTTTTACCATTTTAGTTACTTCTCTTACCGAATCTAGTGGAACATTTGCATCAGACCAACCTTTCCCCATAGTAGTGCCTCTTCCATATGCCAGTTGCATCGTGTCGTTAGAAAATTGCAACTTATTTCCACTGCTATTCATAGCTTGAATATATTTTTGTTTTATATCATCTGGCAAAAAGTCCACTAATTTTGACAACGGCGTATCATTTGTTATTCCTAAATTTGCGTATGTTGATGCAAACGCTGAACAGTTTGGATGTGAATCAATATATGCTTTTATATTCATATCTCCTATTGAATATGATATAGGATTTCCAGTTGTTGGATCTGTAAATCTAAAATTTATTCCTTGAACTACTGTATCATCTGGAGCAAAAGTTCCAGCTTGATGTGCAGTATGTGCGCCTAAATCTGAAGACCAATAAGCAGTATCTCCTCTAACGCAATTTCCAACTTTTGCATTAGCATAATCTAATTGAACAGTTTGTGTTTGAGGGACATCTTTATATACATCTCTTACTCCATATACTACACGATCTTGATATGTTATTTCTTGTCGAGTTTTTGGAGTAGCATCAATCTTTGTTGTATGCTGTGGCGTCTTAGGTTGTGTTTTAACCGTTGTTGTTGTATTTTGTGGAATATCATCTCCTTGTTGTAAATCGTTTGGATTTTTAAATATTGGTGAATTAGCAATAAAGTATTTTGCTCCTGCAATTGTTGTAGCAGCCGCAATTTTCAAACCTCTATCAATCTTTTTAGTATGAGCTCTAAAGATATTTTCTCTACTTACATAGTTTGTCCACAATGTTTCACCGATTGTTCCTCTAAAATTATCTTCTGTTGTAACATTTCTAGTATCCTCATATATTACTTGTCCATCCTTTGGATCTCGTTTGAATTTACCTTGTCTCTTTGGTCCACCTTTTACAAATGATTCGCGCATTACTTTTCCGATTTCGCCTTCATCTGTTTTTCCATGTAATTCTGCTGATCTTCGAATAACTTCTGATCTAGTATTTTTCTTAAATGTATCAGATTGTAAATCCTGTCCTGCTCTTCCATACCTTGCTTCACGATGTATATCTTCATATACTTCTGCACCGCTTGCTACATCTCTATACGCAACATTTCTTATTCTTTTATTTTCTCTTGCTTTTATTTGCTCTTCAATTAATTTAGCACGTGCATATCTTATATATTTATTTTCAACTGATAAATTAACCTCTTCAATTCTATCAGTTAATAATTTTTTATCTAATTTTACTTTATTTCCACTTTCATCTTCAACATTTAAATTAAACCAACTTTTTAACCATGCGCCAAAATTGGTTGAGCCGTGGTTTAAGTAATATTCTTGTCTTGCCTCTTTTCTTGCACCAGAACCAACTTTATATGGTGTTGGCATATTATAAGTTCCGTTTATTTTTGAACCTGTATATCTTACTGCTGCAGCTCCAAGACCAATTCCAGTTTCAATTAATCTTACAGGAAGCGATACTAATCCACCTATATTTGACACACATGTTCTTATAATATGTCTTTTTCCATCTGCTTTTTTCTTGAAACTAGTATATTTAAAGAAAGCTCTTGCTCTATCAGCCATTGTTATCTCACCTTTTTCTTTTCCCTTAACCATCATAGCTGATCCACCAGTTTTCAATATAGCAACAGATTCTTTACTGTGAAAATGCGAACTATTAAAGTTATTAACATAATCTTCATCTCTTTTATGGATTTGTTCATATTCATTATTAAGTTTACCAATAAACTCTTCCATTTCTCCTTTTATTTCATCATTAGTTTTACCTATATTTTTTAACTCATTGATTTTGTTTCTGACCCTTATTTTATAGTTCTCATCAATATATGCATTAATTCCAATAGTTTCATATTTTCCAATTCGTTCTGCTCTTTCCTCCCAAGAATCAATTTGCATAAAGGTCATATCTTTTGATTTATCTGGATAATCACTTTCATCATCAATTTTATCATAGCTATATTCAAAATCCTTTTTCTCAAAAGTTAATTTTTCGAAATCAAAATCTTCATATTTTGCAATATCATTAACAGTTTTTCTATGACTTTGAAACTCTTTCCATGCCTTTTTATATCTTGTAGCATACTCTCTACTTAACTTTCTGTCTATTCCACTTTTCGCTTTTGCATCTTCAGCTCTTTCTTCTTTTTCATCTTCAATTTTTTGTAATTCGCTTTGATGCTCTGGTTTTTTCAATGCATCTAAATATTCATCTCTGCTATTAATATCTCTAGCTAGAACCTGTCTTTCAACCTCAATCAAATCTATTTGATGTTGAAAAACATCTCTTTTTACATCAAGAGTATTCTTTTTATCTGTAATTTGTTTTAATTCATCTTCAATTTTCACTAGAATATCATCAATTACTTTTTGTGAATTTTTGTCACTCATATCAATTGTATCAATATTTGAAGGTAAATTCTTTATTATTTCATTATTTTGTAAATTTACCTCATTACCATCAATATCGGTATAAGTATGACTACCTTTTTGTACACTTAATAATTGTTTCCTAATTTCATCATACTGTTCTTCTATAAGATTTTGTACTTCATTATCTTTTATTGGAGTTTTTTGAGTAATTTTATCAATTTTAGTTGTATCAATCCCTGCATTTTTTAAATCTTGCACTTTTTGTTCTATTTCAAGTTTCCAATTATCAATTCTTGTTTTATATCTTGGATCTTTAGCATATGCTGGATTATTTATTTGTTCTATAATTGAGGCAATCTCTTTTAAATCTTTTAAATATTCTGTTCTTGTATTTTTGTCTTTTGATGTAGATTTTGGATCAATTATCAATACATTTTTTAAATTTTGCACTTCTTCTAACTTTTTATTATTATCATCTTTTTCAGATTCGGTTTCATCTATGTATTCTTGCAACGCATCTAAATATTCTTGCTCTTCAGGATCTTTTTCTAGTAATGCCGATCTTACTTCTGAAGTTTTGAAGAATGTGTCGGCTGTTTGTTTTATTGAATCTCTTAATGCTTCATATTCCTTCGTTTTTAATAGCTCTTCTAATGTTTTTCCTTTTCCTGCTGCTCTTGTTTCTAATGCTTCTCTAATTTTTGAATAAACTTCATGAACCTTGTTGTCATATATTTGATTGTTCTCATCAGGTGCATTATTTAATTCAACTCCAAAAGTTCCATCAAAAGCAGACATTATTTCATTTACAATTCCATTAGCTTCATCATATTGATTTTTATCTAAAAAATCATTAAAATCATTTATTATGGATTCTACATCATTATTTATTCTATCCCAAGTGATAGTTGACATCTATTATTCCTCCTTCCTATATGATTTTACTTGTTATTATTGCCTTTATTCTATTTATTTGTTCATTGCATTTAAGTAATTCTTCATTTGATAATTTTTCCAAATTTTCTTTATTGCTCATTAATTCTCCTATTTTTTTTAAAGCTTCTGTTAATTCTTCAACATTACTATTATTATCTTTCATAAACAATCCTCCTTTTATCTTTCGCAGTTTTATCTATCTATATCATCATTATGCATTATCTCGTTGTTTATTGCAGGCATATCTGCACCACGTGTATTATTACTTATAATTTTATCCTCAGTAGCTCTTCTGTTATATTTTTCTTTGCTACCTAATTCTACAGCTAATGACTCATATGAAGCTTTTTCCATATTTGAAATAAACTCATCTTTGTTAAATGCATCTTTCTGTTTATCTGTTCTGTGTGCTTGTGCTTGTCCAGCTTCAAAAAGTCTATGATGCATTGCTGCTCTTTGTTTGATTTCTTTCATTTTTTCATTAACAATTGCAAGTCCGGAATCATTATCAAATTTTCCATCTTCCAAATCTTCTTTAATTTTGATTTTTATATAGTTTTTCTTTCTTTCTTCTAATATTTTGTTTACAAGATTATCTTTATGTTTTTTTAATAGTAATTTTGGAGCAAAAAATCTTGTAAATTTATTTCCAACTTTATAGTCTTGCAATAATTTCCTAGCATCAATCTTACTTTGTTTGTAATCTTCTTTTGACTCATAATCTTTTTTAGAACCTGTATATTCATCTATGTCGTCTTGAATATTTTTTATAGCTTCAGATTCAACAAATGTTTGTAAATACTTATTTATTGTATCTTCATCAGTTATTTCTTCTGTTTCATAAACATCTACCATCCATTTATTTTTTTTATCCATTTTATATATTGGTTTTCCATCACCATCTACCAAAGGAACACCATTTTCATCCGTTTCTGGTACTGGTACCATTTTAGGTTTTGTTTTTTGAGCATCTTCATAAATTGTATTTCCGTTTTCATCTTTTTCTGGTTCCATTAAATATTTGTAATATAGATTACCAAATTTATCAACAAATTCAATATTAGTCGTCTTATAATCCTCATTTCCATCTTCATCCTTTTCTGTTACGAATACAATATTAGAATTATCATTTTCTTGTTTAGCCAATTCTTTGACTGTTTCAATACCATTATTGCGTATAGATATTAAATCTTTTTCAGCTCTAATTGTTTTCTCAGGTTCCATTTTTATTTCAGCATTTCTTTGCATAAGATAGTTATCAATTTCTTTTTTAGCATCATCTTTATCTTTTGCAGTAGATGCATTTTGTAATTTATTTAATGCTTTTTCTAAATCATCTACTTTATACTTTGTTTTAAATGTATCATCAAAATTAGATGTAGATATTTTTTTCTGCAAATCACTATAAATACCATCTCTTATAGTATCTAAACCTTTTAATTGAGTATCTATTTCATTAGTTATTCTTGCTCTTTTGGCATCTTCTGTCCAATTTTCAAATATTTTATTATCAATTCCATTTATGTTTAAATCTTTTATTCCATCTGCCAGATACTTTAGATTATTTTCAATATTAGCTATTCTTTCTTGTACATCTGGTGTTAATGTTCCTTTAGATTTCAAGTTATTTAGTAAATCAAACTGTTCTTTTGCAACAGAAAACATTGTTACTGCTTCTTTATAATCACAAACTTGTGTCCATGCACTTTTTTGCATATATACACCTGTTTTAATTACACCATCTCTTCCAAGTAATTTTTCTGCTTCATATTCATTTCTTCTTTTTTCCGCTTTAGCATCATTTATAATATCTTTACTTCTTTCATTTGCAACCTCTACTTGTGCCACTAAATCCTCTTCAGAAAAACCTCTATTAATTAATTCTTTTTGTAAATTATCTTGTTCAAATAAACCAGATAATATTTTATCCATGCTATCGACTAAATTTTTTCTTTTAGCTTCATCTGCTGGAGTTAAAGTTGTATTATTATTAATATCATTTTGTACTGATTCAGATAATTTAACTGCCACTTTCATTATATCTTCTATTAATTCATTTCCTGTATCAATACTTTCATGTCCTCCAGATACATTCACAAATTTATTTTTCATTTCATTTGTTATTGTATCGACAATTTTTTTTAATTCTCCGTATTTTAAATTTTTTAGTCCATCCTCTACAGCTTGTAGAAAATCATTCAATTTTTCTTCTGTTGTTAAATCTTTCATTTCAAAATTATTTAAATCCATACTCTTTTCAATTATCTGACGATAATTGCCCTCCTTTTATTTTTATATTTTTTTATCTTTCCAAATCATTTTTATCTTTCCAAATCATTTTTATCTTTCCAAATCATTTTTATCTTTCTGTAGACTTTCTTTTGTTGATGCAACAAGCATTAATGCTTTTAATTCATCTATTTGTACCAAATATTTTGCCAATTGTTTTGCAGATGCTCCAGCAAGTTCTTCTTCTGTTATTTTATTTCTTAATAACTTGATTTTTTCTTTTAAATCTCTACTGTTTTCTTCATTTTTTTGCATCATACCTCCACCTTTCTTTACATTATATACTATTTTATTTTATCATTTATCTTTTTTATATGCAATACTTATTTACATAATTATTGATTTTTTTGTTTTTCTGTGCTATTATTATACATAATAATTTATATTTCTAAGGAGGATTATTTAAAATGGATAAAAAAAATACAGAAAACTCGCGAATATCTAATAGTGATTCCATAAGGTTTCCATATATACCCAAAGTAAAAAATGAAACAATAGTCAAAAGGGCTTCTCATTCACAACCGAGTCACCCCTCATTAAAAACACCTCCTGCTAATTCCGCCAATCAAGCTAATGATTCTATAAAATTTCCATATGCACCTAAGGTACGAAGTGTAAAAAATAAATCACTAACAAAAACCGGACATTATTTCCAATCTAATACACATTCACCTCAACATTCACAAAAAGCACATACTGTTACTAATTCACCACAGGTTTCAAAACCTCATCTAATAATTGATACATATTCTGGTGAATATACACTTTTAAATTCTAATTATAATGTTGTTGCCAAAACATATTGCAATCCAAGACTTTACCATTTTATAAATCGCTATAAATTACATAAATTTAAAAAAGAGTTAAAAAGGGATTATAGGAATTACAAAAAAGATTGCAAAAGGAAAAAATTTCCGATAGATAAGGATTTAAAAAGATTGTATAAAGCTATAAAATTTTACATTTGGCTTTGTCCTGATGCTAATTTTAATATTCTTGAATTATTAAAAAATAATATTACAAAAACAGAATCTAAATATAAAAATTATCAATCAGCTTGTTATGACTATTTACATGAATTAGCTAATTTAAAATATGGTGATCCTAAAAAAATGGGATTTGATATTATTTTAGCAACATTGGATGGTTCAAGTGAAAGTACTCATAGGTATATATCTAATACTATAGTTAGATCTAATAATACAACAAATGATTATATAAAAGCCCACCAAGTTTCTCCCTCTCCACGACAACAAATTAACAATTCATATACTATGCCAAGATATGAGTCACGACAAAATTCTAAGGAGTCATTTGAAACTAAATCTGTATCTCCATCTAACATATCCCGCGACAGATAACTAAAAAGAGAAGAATTAAATTCTTCTCTTTTTTAATAGCTCTATTTCTCTTTCATATCCATCAATTTCATTTGGCGTTTCTAAATAAAATGGTAACTCTTTTATTCTATCATTATTAATTATTTTACTAATAGCATCTAAACCAATTTTACCTTCACCTATTTTTTCATGTCTATCTTTATGTGAAGCTAAATCGTTTTTACTATCATTTAAATGTATTGCTTTTAATTTTTCTAAACCAATTATTTTATCAAATTCATCTAATACACCATCAAAATTATTCACCACATCATATCCGCCATCCCATATATGACAAGTATCTAAACATACACCTAACTTATCTTTTAGTTTTACTTTGTCTATAATTGCTTTTAGCTCTTCAAAATTTCTTCCTACTTCGCTTCCTTTTCCAGACATTGTTTCTAACAATACTGTTGTTGTTTGGTCTTTTGTTAATATTTCATTTAACATTTCTGCTATAAAATCAATACCAACTTCTACGCCTTGTCCAACATGGCTTCCTGGATGGAAATTGTAATAATTCCATGGTGTATATTCCATTCTTTTTAAATCATCTGCCATAGTGTTTTTAGCAAATTCTCGTATACCTCTATCTGCAGAACATGCATTTAATGTATATGGCGCATGTGCCAAAATTCTATTTATTCCATGTTCCTTTGAGTATTCTAAAAAAGCTTTTACATCATCTTCATTTATTTCTTTTGCTTTTCCACCTCTTGGATTTCTTGTAAAAAATTGAAATGTATTTGCGCCTATACTTACTGCTTGTTTAGCCATCGCTAAATATCCTTTTGAAGCAGATAAGTGACATCCTATTGTAAACATACTTACCTCCTATTAATAATTTTATCTTCTAACAACTAATTTATTTATTTTTGCTTTTATGTAGCTTTCTAATTTTCCCATAAACTCAGCTGATTCAATTTCTTTTTTTGCTACCATTTCTAAACCTTTTTCCCAACTTGCTGTTAGTTTTGGATTTAACATATCTGGCATTGACATATTAACAACATCATATATAGCTTCACCTTTAACTGTTGGTGTAATTATTTGTGTTTTACCATTTATATTTATATATTTTATTTTTTCTAGCTTTTTAATAATTTCAGCTCTTGTTGCACTTGTTCCAATACCAGCACCTTTAATTTGTTCTCTTAGCTCTTCATCTTCAATTAGTTTTCCTGCATTTTCCATTGCAAGTATCATTGAACCCGAATTGTATCTGCTCGGTGGAGATGTTTCTGCGTCTTTTGTTTCAAAGTTTATTATTCCCACTTCAAAATTTTTCTTTAATTTCGTCAAAATTTCTAGGTTATCTTGTACTGTCTCGCTTTCTTTGTTTTGATCTTTTACATTTTTATTTTTTGCTATGTCTAAATAACCTGTTTTTGTGCACACCTTTCCTGATGTTGAAAATTGTTCGTTATCAATTGTAACAACTACAGAAATTTTATTGAATTCTGCTGGTGGATAAAATATTGCTAAAAATCTTTTTACTATTACTTTGTATATTTGTTTGTGTAAATCAGGTAATTTTTCATAATTTTCATAGCCTTGTCCTGTTGGAATAATTGCATAGTGGTCTGTTATTTTACTATCATTTACGTATTTAGTTTTTACAATATTTGTAGAATACTTTTCCTCAGCCATTTGCTTTATATATCCTTGAACTTCTTCATCTTTATATCCTTTTGCTATTCCATTTAAGTTTTTGGAGATTATTTTTGCTACAGCAGTTGACAAAACTCTGGCATCAGTTCTTGGATATGTTACAAGCTTTTTTTCATATAGATTTTGTATAACTTCTAGTGTTTCATCAGGTTTAATTTTGAATCGCTTTGTACACTCGTTCTGTATTTCTGCCAAGTTGAATAATAATGGAGCATTTTCTTTTTGCTTTGTTTTTTTCACTTCTTTAATAATTGCTTTTTTATCCTTTAAAGATAGTATAAATTTTTGAGCATCTTCTATTTTTTTAAAACCTGTTTCATTATACAATTGTGGGGAATTAAACATTTTCGAATCTTCTGTTACTTTCCATTCAGCTTTAAAACTACTGTCAGTATCACCAAATTCTCCTATAATTTTATAGTATGTTGTTTTAACAAAATTAGCAATTTCACGCTCTCTTGATACAACCATTCCTAATACACAAGTCATAACTCTACCTACAGAAATTGATACTTTTTCTTCATCTATTTGTTTTGCAATTCTTCTTCCAAATATTATTGAAAGTAGTCTTGAAAAATTTATTCCAATTAGATAATCCTCTTTAGCTCTTAAATATGCAGCATCAGATAAGCTATCATATTCTGATAAATCTTTTGCTTCTTTAATCCCCCTTTTTATTTCTTCCTCTGTTTGTGAATCTATCCAAACTCTCTTCATTTTTGCTTTTGGATTAGGTTTTGCCATCATAAAAACAAGTCTTTGAATATATTCTCCTTCTCGCCCAGAGTCACCTGCGTTATATATTTCTTCTACATCTTCTCTTTGTAATAATTGTTTTACAATGTTGAATTGATTTTGAACTGCAGGAATTATTTCGTATTTCCATTCTGTTGGTATAAATGGAAGTGTATCTAATCTCCAAAATTTTAAATTTTCATCGTATTTTTCTGGATAACTCATTGTAACCAAATGACCAACACACCATGTTATTATCCATTCATTAGATTCAATATATCCATTTTTTCTGTTAACATTTATACCTAATGCTTTTGCAAATTCCATTGCTACAGATGGCTTTTCCGTAATTATTAATTTTTTTGCCAATTAACCATCAATCCTCGTTAATATATTTAGATTTTGTGGAAATCCATAAACCATTTATATTTTAGATTTTATATAATCATTTGCAATTTGTAATATTTCTTGTGCCATTTGTATTGTCTGTGGATTTTTAAAATTCATTTTTTGAGTTAATTTATTCAAATAATCCTTTTCTTTTATTACTATGTAACTACTTTTATAATAAAAGTCAAAAACATATGCCATATGGGAAATCCATATATCTCCATATGTCGCTCTTTTTTTATAATCTATCATATGGTCTTCCTTAAATTCTCTTATTATTTCATTTGAAAAAGTTTCATTTTGCATATCTTCTGCAGAACAGCCATATGTGTTTTTTATATCATCTGTTAATAGAACATAAAAACAGTCTAATTTATCGGCATCTCTTATTATTTTTGAATGAAGCAATTCTTGCACTGTTAAATTTTCTTCAATTTTTGATCTATTATGATTTAATATTGCTGTTTTAATTATCTTATAATATTTTTCATCTACATTGAATTTTTCAATTAAATTATCCTCAAACAAAATCTTCACACCATATTCACCGTGATTTATGCTTATTTTATCTATAAAAGTATTGTATTTTCTTACTTGTTCAAATCTGCCTATATCATGTAATAAACCTATAAGTTCTGCTAATTTTATATCTTCTTCTGATAAATTTAGTGATGTTGCAATTTTTTTGCTTAGCTCTGATACTCTCAAAATATGTGCAACTTTTAAAGCAATTTTCCCATCTTGTAAATTATAATTTGATACATATTCTTTAAAAACTCTTTTTGCATTATTAACGTCTACCATTTTATTTTTACCTACCTTAAAACTTTTTCTATATATTATACTAACACGGAATTTTTTTCAAGCATTTCTTTATATACAATCCCAATTTTTACCCTTGACTACAAAATATTTTTAATGTATTATAATAGATATTTATATACAGATAGGAGATTTAATAATTATGTTATGTTCAGTTTGTAAAAAGAATGCGGCTGTAATATTTATAAATAAATCAAATGATGCCAGTCAAATGGAAGGACTATGTTACGAATGTGCTAAAAAACAAGGCATAAATCCTTTAGATGCTTTAGCCAAACAAGCTAACTTATCTGATAGTGATTTAGAAAATATGTCTATGCAATTCGAAAGTATGTTTAATGACATGTCTGAAAACCCTGACCTAAACTTTGAAGACTCTGAAAATGGTGATAATTCTAATAGTTTAGGCTCAATATTTTCTGGATTATTTGGTAATTCACATGATACAGAACAATCAGCACGTAATTCTAATAAAAAAGTTAAAACAGAAAAAAAACAAAATAAAAAACACAAAGCTTTAGATAATTTTGGAACAAACTTAACTTTAAAAGCCAAAAATAATCAATTAGATATGGTTATCGGTAGAGATAAAGAGCTTGAAAGAGTTATACAAATTTTAAATAGACGTACAAAAAATAACCCTTGCCTTGTTGGTGAACCTGGTGTTGGAAAAACTGCAATTGCAAATGCTTTAGCACTAAAAATTGCTTCTAAAAATGTACCTGCAAAATTATTAAACAAAGAAGTTTATTTATTAGATATGACTTCTGTTGTTGCTGGAACTCAATTTAGAGGTCAATTTGAAGCAAGAATGAAAGGAATAATTGCAGATTGTGTTCAATATGGTAATATTATACTAGTAATTGATGAAATTCATTCTATAATTGGTGCTGGTTCTGGTGGTGAAGACAGCTCAATGAACGCAGCAAATATATTAAAACCTGCTTTAGCAAGTGGCCAAATACAGTTAATAGGTACAACAACAATTAAAGAATACAGAAAGTATATAGAAAAAGATACTGCTTTAGAAAGAAGATTTCAACAAGTATTAATAGAAGAACCTTCTGTTACAGATTCTATTGGTATTCTAGATGGAATTAAAAAATATTATGAAGATTACCACAAGGTAAAAATTTCATCAGATGTTATTAAACAAACTGTTATAATGTCTGAAAAATATATTCATGATAGATTTTTACCTGATAAAGCAATTGACATTTTAGATGAAGCTTGTTCAAGAATAAATTTAGAAAATAAAGATTTATTTAAGCTTGAAATGTTAAAACAAGAACTTGCTAAAGTTCAATCTGAAAAAGAAGAAGTTATCGCTGCTGATTCAACAGAAGATTATCAGAAAGCCGCAGATTTGAAAACACGTGAATGTCAACTAATTGAAGAAATTGATAAATTAAGCGCTAAAGCAAAACCAAAACAATTAAATGTACAAGATATTGCTAATGTAATTGAAAGCTGGACAAAAATTCCAGTTAAAAAAATAACAGAAGCAGAAACACAAAAATTATTAAACTTAGAAACTAATCTTCATAAAAGAATTATTGGTCAAGACGAAGCTGTTAGTAGCGTTGCTAGAGCAATTAGAAGAAATAGAGCCGGGTTACAAAGTACAAAAAGACCACCTTCTTTCATCTTTGTTGGACCTACTGGAGTAGGTAAAACTGAACTTGCTAAAAGTTTAGCTTATGAAATGTTTGGAAGTGAAGATTCTATAATAAGAATCGATATGTCTGAATACATGGAAAGTCACTCAACATCTAAATTAATTGGTGCACCTCCAGGTTATGTTGGATATGATGATGCTGGTCAATTAACAGATAAAGTTAAAAGAAAACCATATTCTATAATTTTATTAGATGAAATAGAAAAAGCTCATCCTGACGTATTTAATATTTTATTACAAGTATTAGATGATGGAAAACTAACAGATAGTCAAGGAAACACTGTAAGTTTCTCTAACACAATTATTATTATGACATCTAATGCAGGTTCTAACTCTAATATAAATTCAATTGGTTTTGGAAAACAATCAATTGATAAAAATAAAATAATGGATAGCTTAAAAGAATTATTTAGACCAGAATTTCTTAACCGTGTTGATGAAATTATTCAATTTGATTCTCTAACAAAAGAACAACTTTTAAAAATAGTTGATTTAATGTTAGAAAATACTAGAAAAGCTTTAAATGAAAAAGATATAAATATGGATATTACAAAGAAAGCAAAAAATTATCTTTTAGAAAAAGGAACTGATATAAAATTTGGAGCAAGACCTTTAAGAAGAGCTATTCAAAGATATATTGAAGATGAATTATCTGAAATGATTCTAAGAAGTCAACTTTTAGATGGTCAAACTGTAAAAGTAGATTTTGAAAATGATAAACTAAAATTTGAAGTTAAATAGGAGAAAATTATGTTTAAACATGTACCAAATATACTTACTATTATTAGATTTTTATTAATACCATTTATAATTTTTTATATTTTTACTGGTAACTATATATTAGCATTCTTGTTTTTTACCATTTCTGGTTTAACAGATATTGCTGATGGTTTTATAGCGAGAAAATTTAATTTAATCTCAAACTTTGGAAAACTAATGGATCCTCTTGCTGATAAACTAACACAAATATCAACACTTACTTCATTGGTTATAATTGGTATTATTCCTCTTTGGATTCTAATTATTGTATTACTAAAAGAATTTATTATGATAGTTGGTGCTTCTTTCCTTTATGGAAAAGATGTTGTCGTTTATAGTAAATGGTATGGAAAACTTGCTACTGTTTTATTCTATGTTGCAATTGTATTCTCTCTACTTGCAAAACAGTTCAATTTAATTGGTTTTTGGAGCAAATTTGACTTTCTATTATATTGTTTAGCATTAATTGCTACTGTATTTTCACTTATAATGTATGTTAAAGATTTATATCAAAAAGGATTTATTGATAAACAAGACTTAAAAAAAGAAGTTACAATAGATAAAAAAGAAAAGAAAAAATCTAGTTCAAAATAATGAACTAGATTTTTTATATATTATATTTTACTCAAAGTCTTCTATTAATTGATTTAATTCTTGTTTGCCATTTACCTTAATTCCATTTTTCATATTAATTTTATCTGTATCTGTAATATATTCTGTTGAAATATCTGTTACTTCATATTCTTTTTCAGTCCCATCTTCTAATAATTTATATATTACAACTTTCCCTTCCTTATCCTTCACAATATAGTGTTCACCACATTCTCCTTCTTCTTTTTTGCTTATTACTATTTGCGTATCTGAAAATTTATCAATTGTCCAACCAGCATATTTTTCTTTCAAATCCTCTTTTGTTTTATTTACTAACTCTTTTGGAATAGCTATATATTCACTCGTTGTGTGTCCACATTTATTATATGTTTTTTTCATAGTAATAAAACAATTAGGAGATATCTTTTCTTCTGTAGAATTAGCTTGAAGCATCTCCTCTTGTATTTCCTGATATTCATCCGTACAATCATCTTCAATCTTTTCATCTGATACTTTGGTTATAATATCTTCCTGTTCTTTATTTGGTTTACAAATTTGAACTCCAATTATAATTGCACCTATTATAACAATAATTGCAATTATACTCATAATTGTTTTATTCATAATAATTACTCCTTTTCTAATGTTTTATAACTATTATTTACGTTTTTGTTAAATTTATACAATCTTTTATTATTTGCATTTTAAAAATTCATTTATTTTTATCTCTTTTCCATTAGTTTTTATTTCTATTTCTCCCATTTTATCTGTCCTATAAATTCTTATATTTGCTTTTTCAAGATTTTGAATTGTATTATCTGATGGATGTCCAAATTTATTATCTTCCCCTACTCCAATTATTGCATATTTTGGTTTTATCTTTTCAATAAACTCTGTAATAGAAGATGTTTTCGAACCATGATGTGCTACTTTTAAAATATCTGATTTTAATATATTTAAATTTTTAGAATATTTTTTCAAAATAGCTTTTTCAGCTATGGCCTCAATATCTCCTGTAAAAAGCATTGAATAATTTTTATAATTTAGTTTACATACAAGTGAATTATTGTTTATACTATTATCAGATATCATATTATCAGAAAAAGGCCATATAATATCAAAATACAAATTATCTTCTATACTTACTTTTTCTCCTTCTTCTACTATTTTTACATTTATCTTTTTTTCTTTTACGATTTTTATAAATTCCTCATAATTTTCTGATGATTTATATTGCTTACCTATTATGATGTTATTTACTTTTATTTCTTGCATAATATATAACAATCCACCGAACATGATCTTGATCAAAATGACTAATTATTATATAGTCAATTTTTGTATATCCTTTATCTAAAATATAAGGAAGTACTGTATTCTTACCTATATTATAATTTTTAGATTCACTTCCACCTCCATCAATTAAAATAGTATTATTATATGGTGTTACAATAAAAGTTGCATCCCCTTGTCCTACATCAATAAAATTTACTTTTAAGTTTTTAGGATAAAATTCTACTAATAAAATAATCACTCCTAATAATACTAAAGCCATCAAACTTCTTTTTTTATTTAAATACATTAGATAGTATTTATGAAACACCTTAGTCTCCGAAGAACTAAATCACTTTTCCGTTCAATATTTATTAATTATTTTTGATAATAAAGATTATGAACTAATTTAGAAATAATAATTATACAATAAAATAAACATATCTGCCAAATCTTAGGTGTAGGAATATATAGTTTTGCAAATGGCAATTGGCTAATTTTAGATATTAAAATTAAAATATCAACTAATAATTTTATAATAGTAAAAATTACTTTAGCACATGGATTAATAATAAAGGACATGATAACTGCAATTATTCCTAATATAATAATAGGACCAATAATTATACTTACCAATAAATTAGTTATAAAAAAGTATATACTAAACAAATTAGTATGATAAATCATAATTGGCATAATTGATAATTGAGCAGAAATTGTAACTGCTAATATATTCTTTATCTTTTCAATTGCCTTTGTATCTTTTTTATTAATTTCATATTTTAATTTTTTAGAAGTTATTTTTATATTTTCTAAAACTACATAAATATTTTTATAAAAAACAATAATTCCAATTGTTCCTAAATAAGAAAATTGCAGCCCCATACTAGTAATAAGAAATGGATTATAGATAAGTATACAAAATAACGATATTGCAATTGAATTCCATACATCATTTTTTCTATACATTATTTTTGAACCTATTATTAATATCGCCATTATTGCCGCTCTTACTATTGAAGCTGAAAATCCTGTTATAAACATATAAAAAATAAGAACAATAATTATAATAAAATTAAGTTTTCTCTTTCCTAATTTTGTTTTAAATAATAAATTAATCCCAATAATTATATAAGTAACATGCATTCCCGAAACAGCTAAAACATGTGAAATATTACTAATTCTAAAATTTTCCTTTAATTCTTCTTCTATTTCTTCTGTGTCTCCTATCAAAATTCCAATTAAAATATCTGCTTTTTCTTTATCTAAATTAAGATTAACTTTTTCTTTTATTTTTTTACTAATTAAATGTGCATATTTAAAAATGAAATTTTGCTTTTCTTTTCCTAAAATTTCTATTTTGTTTACTTTTATTGTTCCATAAATTTTTAAAGTTTTCAAATAATTTTTATAATTAAATCCCCCTGTATTTTTGTTTTCTTTTGGTTCTATAAAACTTCCTGAAAACTTTATTTTATCCCCATAATTTAACTCAATTGTGGAT
>OLRO01000834.1_pt1 | contig 20561 bp, 20 predicted proteins | sample 1673131 | NCBI WGS metagenome assembly OLRO01 (sample SAMEA3136757, study PRJEB25190) | human gut metagenome | biome: human gut; feature: human-associated habitat; material: faeces | place: Austria | collected 2013 | reverse complement strand
CCTGCGTCATATGGTGCGCCGCCAGGAACTCTCCAAATGTGTTCTTAATCTCTTCCTTCTTGAACGCAATCAGCTTGTTCCCGATCGTCTCATCGTAATCGGTAAAGCATACAAACGTCAGGTCAAGCTTCTTCTCTCTCGCAAATCCGGTAAATCCCTCATCGCAGAATGCGCGAGTGATCTCTCTTGCACGGTCCGGACGGAAGTTAAAGAAAATGACGGAATCGCCATCCTGAATCGTGGCAACCGGCTTTCCGTCCTTCTCTACATAGAACGGTACGACGAACTCATCGTTTACCTCTTTATCATAGGATGCCTGAATGCCTGCACACGCACTTTCTGCCTTCTCACCCTCTGCCTTTGTCAGCACATCGTAAGCTTTCTGGACACGATCCCAGTTTTTATCACGGTCCATCGCATAGTAGCGTCCCATCACGGAAGCCACCTCGCCGATGCCAAGCTGCTGCATCTTCTTCTCTAATTCTGCTACGAACTCCTTACCGGAGGTCGGCGGTGTATCACGTCCGTCCAGGAAGCAGTGTACGTATACTTTCTCAAGTCCCTGTCTCTTAGCCATCTCTAAAAGTCCGTAAAGATGTGTATTATGGCTGTGAACACCACCATCAGATAAAAGTCCGAATATATGAAGTGCTGAATCGTTAGCTTTGCAGTTATCGCAAGCCTTTACCAAAGACTCATTTTCAAAGAAATCGCCGTCCTTGATTGCTTTAGTAATTCTTGTTAATTCCTGATAAACAATTCTTCCTGCACCCATATTAAGATGACCAACTTCTGAATTACCCATCTGTCCGTCAGGAAGTCCGACAGCCATACCACTGGCGTAACCTTTTACAAATGGATATTCTTTCATAAGCTTGTCCATTACCGGTGTATTTGCCTGGGCAACAGCATTGCCTTCTACTTTATCACTTAATCCATATCCGTCAAGGATAAGGAGCACTGTAGGTTTTTTACTCATTTTAAATCTCCTATTCTAAGTTGCTTTTCGTGTCAATGTTATCACAGTCATTTTTATAAGTCAATCGGCAGGAAGCATCAATTTACCGTGGTCTATTTCATAAATTTTATCACAAAGGCATTTAATATCTTCAAAATTATGGCTGACTAACAGGATTGTTTTGCCTTCTTTCTTTAGGTCAAGCAAAATCTCTCTAATCATTTTTACACAGGCATTATCAAGTCCGTTCATGGGTTCATCGAGAATAAGCGTATCCGGATTTTCCATAAGTGCCTGTGCAATACCAAGCCTTTGTCTCATTCCCAGACTATATTTTTTTACCAGTTTGTCCTTGGCTTCATACAAGCCTACTTTTTTGAGGATATCCTCGATACCTGATTTATCTGTTTTATGATTTAAAGATGCAAGTTCGTATAGATTTTTGTATCCGGAATAAAACGGAACAAAAGAAGGTGTCTCAAGTATTATGCCCGTATTTGCCGGAAAATCCACATCTTCTCCTATTTTTTTGTCTGAAAAGATTATTTCTCCGGCTGTTGGCTTAACAAATCCTGTTATACACTTCATTAACATTGTTTTTCCTGAGCCGTTTCTTCCCACAAGACCTGTAATTTTGCCCTTTTCTATATGTAAATCAATATCCGATAAAATCATGTCTTTCTTAATTTTCAGAGAGACGCCTTTAACGTATATCATAAATTATTCCTCCAATTCCTGAATCCTTGAAAAATCTAGTCTGTCCAAATTAAATATGGATACCATTATAAAAATAAAAATCAATGCTATGTAATATAAATATGAAAATCTTATGTCAAAAATAGGTTTTCTGTATATTTCATCAAAATGTATCTCCATTACCGAATGGGATGTAGGAAATATCCATCTGATTTTGTTTTCCATATATGTCATTACGTTACCGATACATATTATTCCGGCAGTAATCCCAATACCGAGAGTCCGGTTTTTTAAAACAAAACTCATAATGAGAATTATTGAAATTAAAATAAGTAACAATGTCATCAATCCCGCAATATTAAAAAAAGCAGTAACAGGCGTCATATTGTTATACAGCCTGCCTGTTATCAGATTATTAACAATGCCTCCGGTATCATCCGGTGCAAAAATATAATACTTTGTTACAACATCACTCCAGTTATTCATAAAATAGCATTTTCCTAAAACCGTAATTATGTTGAAACCTGCTATCACTGCAATATATGTAAGTGATGCCATAACTGAAAATAAAACTTGTCCTGTAAACCAGTTAATCTTGCCTACTCTGAAAATATAAAACATTGCATTATGATCTACTCTTGGGAAATCTCCCATAATTCCAATGAAAACAATCGGGATAATCATGAGAAGCAGACGTGAGTTTGAGGTACCTATAAATCCTTCCAGTGCTTGAAGTTTCACACCCATTTTTCCGGCAGCAGAAACAAACTCTTTAATTACATAATCATATATAAAAATCAACATCACTAAAATAATAATCATTTTAGGATTGGTAATCCATTTCAGATATTCATTTTTAGCTACTCGAAAAATTTTATTTTTGTCCACAATCAAGTCTCCTCTCAAATAGAATTTTTCTGTTTACAACACCTATAATAATAAGAACGGTTAATATTATACAACTGACTATTATCTGTTTACTTTCCGTAAGCAATAAGATCTGAAAACTGTCCGGTGCAAAATACTTATATATATCATATTTAACAATTTTTGTGACAAAAGTACACATGAAGTAATTAATGACAAATGGTATACACAGGATAAGATATTTATTTCTGATATATTCTGATAAAATCAGTCCGGGAACTGCTAAATACATCCCCCATATAAATACAGAAACCAGTTTTTTCACTGCATATATGTCAAACAGATTCTTTTTAGCTAAAACCATGCAAATTATTAAAAAGAAAAAGTATGAAACTACCATCATAAATCCTGACATAATAAGATTAGAAAAATATTTTCCAAAAATATATCGGTTTTTTCCTGTCCTGAAAATTAAAAATCGTTCGGTTTTCTGGTTAATCAGGCAGGGAAAGTTTACTATTATAGACGCAAACATCCAGAGGTAACCTTTGTCATAGCCTAAAAATATTGATTTAAGGTCAATTATTCCCAGTCTTTCGATAATATAATTATCATAAAAAGCAGAAATGAACAGGTACTTCTGCCCGTTTTCGGGATTAATATATATCGTACAACATAGCAATAAAATCAAGGCTGCCATGGAAGACAGCCAGTATTTTTTATTTAAAACAGTCCTTTTAATATAAATCATTTTATTCATAATAATATTCAAATCTTTCTGTTACTTCGCATGTAACTGCATCAACATAAAACAACGTATATTTATCATCATTCTGATTTAATGTAACTATCTTCCACTTAGGAGTCAGCTTTACGCAATCGTAATTATTATTTTCTACCGGTTCTTCCCTGTATATCAGTTCAACACCTTTAACATTGTATGTGGAATTTGTACCAATTCTGTCAGACAATATCTTCATTGCATTATTAAGGTCAAGAATCTTGTCTATCTTTTCGATTTCATTTACCTTTATATCAGTCTTTCCGAAACCCATTAATGTATCAGGAGAATTACTGTCTGCATAATAAATCAATCCATGGTCATGATTTACTTTATCAATATATTCACCACTGGCACCATTTGAACCACATTCAAAAGGTATTCCTTTATACACTCTTCTTATAAGAAAACACACAGCATCCTTATCACCATTCTTAAGCGTATAAGCGTCTCCGATTTCATAGCTGATATTTTCAGGTACAGGCAATATAAAATCTTTATTAAGATATTCAAGACATTTATTTTCAAGTTCAGATATTTTTACACTTTTATCCGATAATGTAACCTCAAAGTCTTCACCCTGTCTTTCACCCATAAGATACAAATATCCTTTGTTATAGTCATTTGATTCGATTTCCTTGAGACCATATTTAGAAAACCATACATTTGTAAGTCCGTCATCAATCTGGACCATATATCCGCCTTCTGAGGTATTGTTACCAAATAACCACATAGATTCATTATGTCTGCTATGGTAATCTTTGTATTTACTGTCAGATAAAGCACTTTCTAAATCGTTATATCCAATGTGTTCAGAACCGCCTTCTTCATCATCAAAATAGATTTCAGCTTCAATGAATGATTTATCAAACTCTTCATTAAAGAATCTGTTAATTGTCGTATCCATGATTTTCAGATTTTCAACTAATGACTTTTTAAGATAATCATTATTATTTTGAATTTCAATATTATAAACGCCTTCTATATCTTCAAGGGAAGCACTAAAATCATCGCATATAAGATTTTTATACTTCCCTTTTTGAATTTTAGAAATATCGGAAGTCATTTTATCTTTTACGTCATCAATGGTATAAAAAGTCGCTTCTTCTTTTGGCTTATTACTTATAATAATCAGAACAACACTTACCGCTATTACCAACAATGCAACAGCAGACAAAACAAGCATTTTTGTTTTCTTTTTCATAGAAATTACTCCCTTCTATTTTGTATAATATTCAAATCTTTCTGTAAGTCTTCCTGATACGGCATCTACATAAAAAAGAGTCAATTTATCATCATTCTTATTAACTGCGATAATCTTCCATTTAGGTGACAGTCTGTCTACGATTGTATTACTTTCATCACGAGTCATATCACTTCTATAAACAAGTTCTATGCCTTTAACATCATATACCGAATTTTTTCCTATTTTTTTTGATACTATTTCAAGAGCCTGTTTTAAATCAATAATTTCGCTTATTTCTTCAGTCTCCATAATAATTCCATCTGTTATCCCAAATGCCAGCATTGTATCCGGATCTCCATTTTCACAATAAAACACTGAGCCGGAATCATGTTTGTAATTATCATTATAATTTCCCGACGAAGCAAATGAGCCGTATTCAAACGGTACATTTTTATATACCCTTCTCATTGTAAAACCGATGCCCATACAATCAGGCTTATTAAATATTTTTGCCTGTCCTATAATGTAATTTATGTTATCAGAAACCGGCAGCGGAAAATCTTTATTTACAAAATCAAGAACCTTGTTCTCAAGAGTCGAAATATTAACTTCATCATCTTTTAGTGATACTTTGAAGTCGTTACCCTGTCTTACGCCATTCAGATATAAACATATATCATCAAATTCAAGCGGACTTATACTATTCATTCCATATTTTGAAAACCATGTATTTACTAGCATCTCACTTGTCTGAACCATATATCCGCCATTTGCGGTATTATTGCCGAAAAGATATACCATTCGCGTACTGTTATTATGAAATTTATTGTATTTATCTTCCTTACATTTTGTCTCTATATCATTATAATTAATATATTCTGTTCCATCATCTTCATCTGAAAAAACAAATTCAGCATCTATGTATGATTTATCAAAATCTTCTTTAAAAAACTTATTTATTGCATCCTGCATTATGTGAAAATTTTCAAGAGTCGTCCTGTTAAGATAGGCATTATCTGTCTCTATCTCTAAATCATAAAGTGCTTCAACATCAGGAAATGTTGTTATAAAATCATTATATATTAAATTATCATACCTATTCTCTTTTAACTCTGTGAGGTCCTCATCAAATTTTTCCTTGACCTCATGTATAGGATAAAGAGTAACTTTTATCTTATTTTTATTATTAAAAATAACCAAAACAAGAACTGCTGCGGCTATTACAGCCGCAACAGAAGATATTATTAAAATCTTTTTTTTATTCATTCCTGCCCTCTCTAAAATGTTATTGTACCATTACTTCTTAACATTGTCCCAATTGATGCATTGTGGTCAAGTATTACGAGAAGATTCGTAGTATCTTTCTTTTCGCTACCATTATAATATTTCAATGTAAAGCTGTCACTTGCATTTGGTTTGGTAACCCTTACACACTTTAAGCTGTTATCTACAACACACTCCTTTGAATTAAGGCTCTCACATTTTGCTATCAGGCAACTGCAATCTCCCGATAAGCCCTTAACATTAAAATATATACGTCCTTTGTAAACCGGAATAGTTACAATATCACTTGCATATTCCGAACCTGGGTTTTTCGTTATACTCCAATAATGAGTTGCAGCATTAACTTTGCTAGTTCCAAGAAAAATGGTTCCCAATACCAATATACCTGCTAAAACATTCTTTATAAGTTTCTTCATTAATAATTCCTCCATAAAATATAAAAATAACTGTTTCATTTTTTAATCAATATTCTATGGACCGCCCCTACACTTAATCAGCATAGCTTCACCCTCTTCCGTATTTATGTTACTATTATTCTACATTATTTTCCATAATATGTAAATAGCTCCTTTACTTAATTCGACATTTGATTTGACATTTATAAATCAATTACAAGCTCAATCGGGCAGTGGTCAGAACCTAATACCTTGTCATGAATCTCTGCACTGATAAGTCTATCTTCAAGTTCCTTTGAAGCAAGAAAATAATCAATTCTCCATCCTGCATTTTTCTCACGGGATTTGAACATATATGACCACCATGAGTATCTCTGCTCTGCATCAGGATAAAAATATCTGAAGGTATCAATAAAGCCTGAATCAAGTAATTCAGTCATTTTTTGACGTTCTTCATCCGTGAAGCCGGCATTTTTTCTGTTAGTCTTAGGGTTCTTAAGGTCAATCTCTTTGTGTGCTACATTCATATCGCCCGTTACCACTACCGGTTTGGTTTTTCTTAAATCATTTAAGAAATTTCTAAAGTCATCTTCCCATTTCATTCTGTACTCAAGGCGTGTTAATTCTCTCTGGGAATTAGGTGTATACACCGTTACCATATAAAAATTATCAAATTCAAGTGTAATCACACGTCCCTCATGGTCATGCTCATCTATTCCAATTCCATATTTTACTGAGAGTGGCTTTTCCTTAGAAAAAACCGCAGTACCGGAATAACCTTTTTTCTCAGCATAATTCCAATATGAATAATAATTTTCTTTATTCCATTCAATCTGACCTTCTGACAGCTTAATTTCCTGAAGGCAGAAAACATCTGCATCAACACTGTCAAAAAAATCCATAAATCCTTTTCCCATACAAGAACGTAAACCATTAACGTTCCATGATATCAATTTTTTGCTCACAATTTCTCCTATTTTAAAAAGGGCAGATAATTCTGCCCTTAAATTATGTTAATAATTATGCGTTGACAATCTTGCCAAAATCAGCCTTTAAACTTGCACCGCCGATAAGACCGCCGTCAATGTTAGGCTTTGAAAGTAATTCTGCTGCATTAGAAGCATTCATAGATCCGCCGTACTGGATTCTGATAGCTGCTGCTGTTGCATCATCATAAATCTCGCCGATTACTTCACGGATACCTGCACATACTTCTTCAGCCTGTTCTGCTGTTGCTGTCTTGCCTGTTCCGATTGCCCAGATTGGCTCGTAAGCGATAACTGCTTCTTTAGCCTGATCTGCTGTTACATTCTGGAATGCAATCTTAATCTGCATTCTGATCCAGTCAAGTGTGATGCCCTGCTCTCTCTGTTCAAGAGTCTCACCACAACAGATAATAGGAGTAATTCCATGTTCAAATGCTTTAATAACTTTCTTATTAACTGTAGCATCTGTTTCTGCAAAATACTCTCTTCTCTCTGAATGACCGATTATAACGTATTTTACACCGATATCTGTGAGCATGTTTGGAGAGATTTCTCCTGTGTATGCACCACTTTCTTCAAAATACATATTCTCGGCACCGATTGATACATTAGTACCCTTTGTTGCTTCAATTGCTGTTGTAAGATCAATAGCAGGAACGCAATATACAACATCTACATCAGGATTAACTACAAGTGGTTTTAACTCTTCAATTAAAGCCTTAGCTTCACTTGGAGTCTTATTCATCTTCCAGTTACCTGCAATAATTCTTCTTCTAGACATTTTTCATTATCCTTTCTTTTTACGGGATGTGACCGCATTTTATGCCCTTCGGGCGGTCACAAAGTAACAAGGTTTCCTCCCACTTTGTGGGTCCCTCCTTGTCACATATTACTTATCATCTGCTGATTCAATTCCAGGAAGAGCTTTTCCTTCAAGGAATTCAAGGGATGCTCCACCACCTGTTGAGATGTGGGTCATCTTATCACCAAATCCAAGTGTATTAACAGCGGCAGCAGAATCACCACCACCGATAATTGTTGTAGCAGAAGTTTCAGCAAGTGATTTAGCTACTGCAATTGTACCTGCTGCAAGAGTAGGGTTCTCAAATACACCCATAGGTCCGTTCCAGACAACTGTCTTTGCTGTCTTAACTGCGTCGGCAAAAAGAGCCTGTGTCTTAGGTCCGATATCACAGCCTTCACGGTCAGCTGGCATCTTATCTGCATCATATACTTCAATCTCAACCGGTGCATCGATTGGGTTAGGGAAATCTGCGATAGTAACCGCATCAACAGGTAATAATAACTTCTTACCAAGTGATTCAGCCTTAGCCATCATTTCCTTGCAGTAATCAATCTTTGTATCGTCAACAAGTGACTTACCAATTTCGTATCCTTTAGCTTTTAAGAATGTATAAGCCATACCGCCACCGATGATAAGTGTATCACACTTCTCAAGAAGGTTAGAGATAACATTAAGCTTATCAGCAACCTTAGCTCCACCAAGAATTGCAACGAATGGTCTTACAGGGTTATTTACTGCATTACCAAGGAATTCGATTTCTTTCTGCATAAGGTAACCTACAACGTTTGTCTTAACAAACTTTGTAATGCCTGCTGTTGAGCAATGTGCTCTGTGGCATGCACCGAAAGCATCATTTACATATACATCGCAAAGAGAAGCAAGTTCTTTTGAGAAATTATCTTCGTTCTTTGTTTCTTCTTTTCTGAATCTTGTATTCTGGAGAAGAACAACGTCTCCGTCCTTCATGGCAGCTACTGCTGCTTTAGCATTAGGTCCTACTACTTCGTCATCAGCAGCAAAAACTACTTCTTTACCAAGTTTTTCTGAAAGTCTCTTTGCTACAGGTGCTAATGATTCGTCTTCGTTAGGTCCGTTCTTAACTTTACCAAGATGTGAGCAAAGGATTACTTTTCCACCGTCATTTATTAATTTCTTAATTGTTGGAAGAGCTGCCACAATTCTGTTTTCGTCTGTGATAACGCCGGCCTTTAAAGGTACGTTAAAGTCACATCTTACAAGAACCCTGAGTCCCTTTACGTTAATATCATCAATAGATTTCTTGTTAAGCATAATATTAATTCCTCCTGAATTATATTTTATTTATTCATGACGGCAAAGCAACTATAAAAATCCTACGCCGCCGTAATATAAAAAGAAGGAATCCGGTCCAAATGACCGGACCCCTTCAATAGGTCTTTAATAACCGAAATTAAGCTAATTCTGAGAAATACTTAATTGTTCTTACCATCTGGCTTGTGTATGAATTTTCATTATCATACCATGAAACAACCTGTACTTCGTAAAGGTCGTCAGATACTTTGCTAACCATTGTCTGTGTAGCATCGAATAATGAACCATATCTCATACCAACGATATCTGAAGAAACGATTTCATCTGTGTTGTAACCGAATGATTCGTTAGAAGCTGCCTTCATAGCTGCGTTGATTCCGTCAACTGTTACATCTGTACCCTTAACAACTGCTGTAAGGATTGTTGTAGAACCTGTTGGTGTAGGAACACGCTGAGCAGATCCGATGAGCTTTCCGTTTAATTCAGGAATAACAAGACCGATTGCCTTAGCTGCACCTGTTGAGTTAGGAACGATATTAATAGCACCTGCTCTTGATCTTCTAAGGTCACCCTTTCTCTGTGGTCCGTCAAGGATCATCTGGTCGCCTGTGTAAGCATGGATTGTTACCATGATACCAGACTGGATTGCTGCATACTTGTTAAGAGCATCAGCCATAGGTGCTAAACAGTTAGTTGTACAAGAAGCTGCAGAGATAATCTTATCTTCTGGCTTTAATGTCTTGTGGTTAGTATTGTAAACGATTGTAGGAAGGTCATTTCCGGCTGGTGCTGAAATAACTACCTTACGAGCACCTGCATTGATATGAGCCTGTGCTTTTTCCTTAGATGTATAGAAACCTGAACATTCAAGAACTACGTCAACTCCAAGTTCACCCCATGGGCAATTGTTAGCATCTGGGAATTTATAAATCTTAATTGTCTTTCCATCAACTGTGATTGAATCTTCACCAGCTACAACTGTATCAGCCTTTTCATATTTACCCTGTGATGAATCATACTTAAGAAGATGAGCAAGCATCTTAGGACTTGTTAAATCGTTGATTGCTACTACTTCATATCCTTCTGCTCCAAACATCTGTCTGAATGCAAGACGACCGATACGGCCAAATCCGTTAATTGCAACTTTTACTGCCATTTTTAAATTTCCTCCTAAAGAAAAATGTAATAATAGGGATTGTTAATAAAAAATCAATCTGGTATTATTCTACATTCTTTGCGTGAAAATTTCAACCCTTATTTTATTATTAATGTTGCACATATTTTTCACATACTCAATCACAATTGTTGACAAATCCAAAACATTCCTTAAAATATAGAGTTGTTATTATATTTAAGGAGATACTTTATGATTGGTGATTATCATGTTCATACAAAATTTTCTTCCGATTGTAATTCAGAACCGGAAGAATTAATTAAAAAGGCAATTTCACTTGGAATGAATGAAATATGTTTTACAGACCATGTTGATTTTGACTATCCGCCGGAAAACGGACAGACTATTTTCAGAATCAATACAAAAGAGTATTTTAATACCCTTGCCGCTCTCCGTGACTCATACAAGAACCGCATTAAAATTAAAATCGGTATTGAACTCGGACTTAATCCTTCCATTGAGGAAATGAATTCCTCTTTTGTAAAGTCCAACGACTTTGATTTTGTAATTGGTTCATCACATATTATTAACGGAAACGATCCTTATTATCCAGAATTTTGGGAAGGTAAAAGCATAAAGGAAGCTGTCATGTCTTACTTTGAAGCAATTTTAAGGAATGTTACAACATATGAGAACTATGACGTATACGGACATCTTGATTATATAAGGCGTTACATTCCCGATAAAGAATATGTATATGTTGATAATGATTTTTATGAAATTACCGAAATGATTTTTAAAAATATTATTTTTAAAGGAAAAGGCATTGAGCTTAACACAAGAGCGCTGACGAGCGGAATAACTAACTTTATCCCAACAATCACATTACTAAAAAGATTCCGAGATCTTGGCGGTGAAATTGTTACTTTAGGCTCTGATTCTCATTATGTAAAGAATCTCGGTTATGCTTTTACAACAGCAAAAGATATTCTTATAAATACAGGTTTCAGATACGTTACAACTTTTGAACATCGTACCCCTTCATTTATAAAATTATAAATAATACATAAAGAAAACCGGACGCACGGGAGTGGCATCCGGTTCTCTTTGTTTATAGTTTATTTAGGTTGAATAAGATGAAACGCTTAGTTAAAAATTGCAATCCAGTACAGATATCCGTCTGAATCTGCTGCTATACCGATACCTGCTTTTGTATAGCTTCCGTTAAGAAGTAACGCATTATGTGCGTCCGAATTCTTCCATCCGTTAAGGATTTCGGCAGGTGTATCAAAATATCTTCCGTAATTCTCTCCAAAATTACCTGTTATACCATATTCTGTGGCAATTGAACTTGCCTTTTCAAAATTAGGTCTGATATGTCTCTTTGAGCCATTCTCATAAGCTGTCATATTCCAATCCGAATATGCGCTTTCTGCTGCTCTGTGCATTGCCGCATCTGTAAGATTGGCTGTTAAATCAACTTTATTAAGTCCGTTGGCTGTTCTGTATTCATTAATAAGTCCAACAAGTTCTTCTACCTGTGAAGCGTATAAAGTTTCATTGGATTTAGCCAAACTTCTGGCAGCCTCATCAGATAATCTTTTAACATTAACTGCTTCTTTGGCTGCTGTTAATGTATCGAATTTATATGTATCTGTCGCATTCTTAAATACGACATTGGTATAATCACTGTTATTTACCTGTGACGTAGTCTTATGAACTTCTGTAACCGGTTCTGTTACTGCAGCTGCTGCTGTTTCCGGCACCATTTCTGTCTCAGGAACGTTCTCTTTTGCAGCTTCTGTTACAATTGTCTGTACTGCTGCTGTCTCCGTTACAGCTTCCGTTGTTGCTGTTTCTATTTCTTCAGTAGTTGCAACAGTTTCCTCTGCTGTAGTGGTATTCTCTGTTGTCTGCTGTTCTTCTGTTACCGCTTCTGTAGAATCAGCCGTTGTTTCCTCTGCTTCCACATTAACAGTTACAGCTTTATATGTTCTGTTACTTGCTATTGTTCTTGTCTGGATAAAATAAATACCCGTTAATGTAACAATGACAACTGCTGTAAGTATTCCGACTAATTTAAATAATCTTTTGAAATTTGTCTTCATAATGTTACCCTCCCGTTATAACCAATGGGCAACATATTCATAGAACAGAGTAAACATACTCCGTGCAACCGGCTACCATCCTGTTAAGGGAAAGGTCCTTGGCTTTGCGTCCCAACCTTTCGATTGGTTCGCCCATTGTTCAATTAAATAAATAAAAATAAGCACCCTTACCGGATGCTTAAATAAATATCAAAAAGATATGCAACCGGCTGCCACCCTGTTAAGGGAAAGGCCCTTGGCTTTGCGTCCCAACCTTTCGATTGGTTTGCCTAATATTCAACTTCAACCATAAATAAAAAACAATCTTCTTGTTCTTAGGTACAGTATAGCACTTTTTGCCAAAAAAGCAATAATTTTTTTATTTTTTTCTTAAATAATTTACACATTTTTTTAATACATTAAGCACATAATCAGCCTGTTTCATATTCATTGTGTAATCCATTGTCATTCTTATTGTTCCGTCTGCATATTTTTCGGGGACTCCAAGAGAAGAAAGCACATATGATTTTTCTTTGCCTCCGTTACACGCCGATGCACCTGACACATATACTCCCTCCATATCAAGGAGAACCAGAAGTGCTTTTCCGTCAATATTGCCAAAACTTACATTTATATTGTTTGAGAGTCTGTTTTCACGATTGCCGTTACATATACAGTCATCGATTTCATTTAATATTCGGTCTGTCATATAATCATTGATTTTACGGAGTTTACGATTGTTTTCATCCATTATCCGGTGTGATATTTCTGCTGCCTTTACCATACCGAGTATCCCCGGTACATTTTCGGTGCCGGAGCGTTGTCCCCTCTCCTGACCCCCTCCATATATAAAAGGCTTGATGCCCGTATTTTTATCCGCATATAAAAATCCACAGCCTTTTGGTCCATGAAACTTATGTGAGGACGCACTTAACATATCAGCACCAATTTTTTTAACATCTATTTCAATGTGCCCAAAAGCCTGCACTGCATCTGTATGAAATATTATATTATATTCTTTTGCAAGTCTTCCTATTTCATCTACCGGCTGCAAGGTTCCCGTTTCATTATTGGCAGTCATAACAGAAATCATCACGGTGTCTCTTTTTATTGCCTGTTCAATTGCAGATACATTAACGGCACCATCAGGCATAGGCTTAATAATTGTTTTATTATTATAATCATTAAGCGGCATAAGAACAGCCTTATGTTCTATCCCCGTGGTAATGATATGGCCCCTTTTTGCCTTGGCATGGTTGCATGCCCAGTTGTCCGATTCCGTACCTCCTGACGTAAAATAAATTTCCTCAGGCTGTGCATTTATCATATCTGCCAGCTTTGTCCTTGATTTTTCAAGTTCTTTTCTTATTTTTTTACTTGCGGAATAAGGAGATGACGGATTATAAAAATATTTTTCATAATAACTTACTGTGTCCCTTACTTCAGGATACATTAATGTTGTTGCTGCATTATCAAGATAAATCATATTTTTTTCCTGATGTTTTTATTATATATTATGCCGATGTGTCATAAAATGATTAAAAAGCAAGCAAAAAAACATGTCAAAAAAAGTCTTAATCAAAGGAACCTTAATCCTTACAACTGCAGGTGTTTTAATAAAATTTTTCGGTTTTTTATTTAAAATTTTTCTTTCAAGAAAAATAGGTTCAGAAGCAATCGGGACATATCAGCAGGCAATCCCGGTAATAACACTTTGCCACGCCGTATGTATATCAGGAACGGAAGTAACCATTTCAAAACTGACCGCTTTTTACAGAAGCAAAGATAACACATACGCTGTAAAAAACGCCGTTTCCTGTACCCTGCTTTCAGTTATTGCCGGAATACTCTGCGGAATTACCATATATTCCTCCGCGGGTTTTCTTGCCGGACATTTTCTTAACAACAGCGAATGTGAAAAATTATTAAAAGCCTTGGCTTTTTCCATTCCTTTTACATGCATCCATTCCATGTTCTATTCATATAATCTGGGTAAAGAAAAAACGTTTTTCCCCGCATTTTCACAATTATCCGAACAGGCCGTGCGTTTTCTCGGCGTTATTGTGTTCTCGCAGAAATACACAGGCGCTTACACCGCTGCCCTCGCATCAATAACAGGTGAACTTTTTTCAGTATTTTTATGTTTATTACTTGTTGTGGGGAAAAAATTAAAAAAGAATTATTTTGTACCATCAAAGAAAATTTATATGAATATAATAAAACTTTCCGGTCCTGTTATTTTTAACAGAGTGCTAGTAAGCCTGCTTCAAAGCATAGAATCCGCTCTTATTCCGATGATGTTTGTCTTATATGGAATGTCAGCAAAAGAAGCCTTGTCAGCTTACGGTCTGATAACCGGTATGGCACTTCCTGTAGTATTATTTCCGGTAACGTTCGTAAACTCATTTTCAATGATGCTGTTGCCAGCGGTATCAAAGAAAAAAAATTCTTTAAAAGCCGTATTAAATTACAGTATTAAATCTTTTATAATGTCCTTTATATTAGGGGTATTATGTATTATTTTCTTTAATTCTGCAGGCTCTTATATTGCCTGTTTACTTTTTAAAGAAAATAAAATGCGTATGATAATAAAACCACTGTCTTATGTATGCCCCTTTTTGTTCATAAACGTGACATTTAAGGCAATTATGAATGCCATTGATAAAAGCTATAAAATACTTGTAATAAATCTATTTTCTGAACTTATTATGCTGCTGTTTATTGTTGTACTTGTGCCCAAATCCGGCCCGGCTGCATATATAAAAGGTGTGATTATATCCCAGATTACAAGTGCTATCCTAAGCGTTAATACTATCCGTAAATATACTAAACATAGTTAAATATGTCATTTACTGTTTCTGCGATATATTCCGGTGCTGAATCAGTAATTTCTTCACGGCTTCCGTATCCGTATAATACAGCAAGTGAATCGACTCCGTTGGTCTTTGCTCCTTTTATGTCAAAGCACCTGTCACCGATCATAAGAACGTCTTTTTTATCTGCCAAAGATACATTAAGTGCGTTTTTGATTATCGTTGCTTTATCGCTGTCTTTTTCGTCCATACTGCTGCCTGAAACATATTCAAAATACTTAAGGAGCCCGAATTTATCGAGAATACGCACCGAATATTCTTTTGGTTTGGATGTAGCTACATAAAGCTTATGTCCCTGTTTTTGCAATGTATCAAGAAGATTTTCAATTCCGTCATACACTTTATTTTCAAATAATCCGCTGACCGAAAAATATTCCCTGTAATATTCAACTGCTGTCCATGCCTTTTTTTCGTCAAATCCATAGAATTTCATAAACGAATCCACAAGGGGAGGTCCTATAAATTTATATAGAGTTGTCCTGTCATTAATTTCAATATTAAATTTTTTCAAGGAATAAATTATTGAATTGGTAATGCCCTCTGCAGGGTCTGTAAGAGTCCCGTCAAGGTCAAAAAATAAATATTTATATTTCATGGCTTTCTCCTGTTCTGTAGTCAATTTCTATGCCGGGCTGGATATTGTATACATATACGCAGAAGCATATACCTTTTCCGTCATCTTCAACAGAATATGCCTCCATTAAAACACCTGAAGCAACAAGATTGTCTCCTTTAAAATCAGGTGTAACACGATACAGCACATGGTTTCCCGTATTTTTTACATAGTTTGCAACCTTTATTTCAAAAGGTAACATTCCCTCCACGTTAAAATACCTTGTTCCCGTAATAAGATTCTTCGGATTGGCATTTTCGCCTGCTAAAGAATATGCAATAAGGTGACATCTGTTGTAAAGATATCTGCCGTCTGTGATAATGTCATATTTTACCGTATGCCACCCTGACGGTTTAATCATACCTATTTCTCCGCGTTCCGTATCGGGCATAAGTTCTTTACATATATTTGCATAAGCAGCACCACACCTGTCTAACGAGTCAAGTTCACTATAGTTTTCAAATGGTTCTGTTGTAAGTTCTTCTTTTGTAAAATAAGGGATATTCCCGTTAATTTCTGTAAAAATTTTATTGGCAGCGGATATTTCTTCGCTTTTATATCCTGCATTCTTTTTAATAACCAGCTCATATAAAATAACTGCTGCGATCAGTATTATTACGGCAAATATTGATACTTTATATATTTTTTTCATTATCAGATTATTTCCGTTATTTTTATATCTTTTTCTTTTGATAAATCAATGGTTCTGCCACTGCTTGTTATTAACACAGGTTTACTTCCCGCCTGCTTGTTAATAAGCACAATCTCAGCTTCTTCTCCATTACTTAATCTAACCTGTGAATTAAGATATGAATTCAGGATATTATGAATAAAAACAAGTAAAATTTTGGTGTCATATAATCCAAATCCTTCTTTTTCAAAATGAGCTATCGCATCAAAAGGGCACATGGACTTACGATAAACCCTGTTGGCGGTAAGTGCTTCATATACATCGGCAATCGCAATTATTTTGGTAAACTCATCAAGTTTGTCTCCCTTAACACCAAGAGGATATCCGGATCCATCGCATCTTTCGTGATGTAAAAGTGCAGCATTTACAATTCTTTTATCAAGTCCCATAGGTTTAAGAATTTCATAGCCCTTAACTGTGTGGGTTTTCATAATCTTATATTCCTCGTCCGTCAGTCTTGACGGTTTATCAAGTATTGCTTTATCAATCATAAGTTTGCCAATATCATGAAACATGCCACAGGTATTTAATATTTTCAGATCTTCTTCTTTCCAGTCAAGCCATTTTCCTATCATGGTCGCTATAACACCAACATTCATGCAGTGCATATATGTAGCATCGGAATACCGGTGCATGGAGTATATCATACCAAGCATTTCATAAGTGTTAATATTTTCATCCATCATATTCCAGCTTGCATCAACAAGATTCTCAACGTCGTCTTTGATAAGACTACCTTCAAGGACTTTTCCAAAAGTATTGTTAAGATTATCCTTGGCAGCTGTATATTTTTTATTAAATTCAACAATCTTATGTTTATCAAATTTAAGTTCGTTTTCCTTAACCGCATTTTCGTCAATTAATACATATGTCAACCCTAATGACATAAGATGTTCAATTATGGATTTAGTAACTGTAACTTTGGCAGGAACGATAAGGATTCCTGATGATGTAAACGTATCACGGCCTATAACCATGCCTTCTTTTAAATCGCTGATAAAAACCTTTTTCATAATATCACTCCGAATCTGATGCTTGTCTAAGATTTCAATACATTGCTTATTTTACCTGTTTTCCACTTGTCTTTGTCAGTCTCATACATAGCGTTAAGCCATTCCACAAGTTCTAATCTTCCTTCTTCCGTAAAAGGAAATTCTTTTGTTATTTTTTCTTCAGTTGTTGTATCAAATGCAAACGGTCCCTTCCATACTGTGGTTTCAAGTGTTGCTTCTCCTTTTTCTTTTTTGCCAAACACTCTCTCAAGGGGATTTCGTGCTATCCTGTATCGCATCCCGTTATAATCTCCGGAATAAGGGAGTCCGTATTCATAATGTATAAGACTGTAAATATCGTTTTCTTTTATCATAGTTTTGTCCGTTATAACTTCTATCGTATCTTGGTCAGGTCATAAGGTGTCGTCTGATATACATAATAGTTAAGCCAATTTGTGAAAAGCAAGGTTGCGTTACTTCTCCACACCATTGGCGGTGTGAGCGACGCATCGTCATTTGGAAAGTAATTGTACGGAACTTTCGGATTGATTCCCTTGTTCTCATCACGAAAATACTCGCTTGCAAGGGTATCTCTGTCATACTCGGCGTGTCCCATTACAAATACCTGTCTGCCGGATTTATTGGTAACTATAGCCACTCCCGCAAGCTCTGACACTGCAAGGATTTCAAGTGCACTGTTTCTGCGTATATCATCTTCCCTTACTCCCGTATACCTTGAATGAGGAATACAGAAAGTATCGTCAAAGCCACGCATAAGCGGATGATGCGGGTCTAAAATCGTATGATTATAAATACCGCTTAACTTTTCCTTAAGTTTATGCTTTTGGATACCGTAATGATAATACAAACCCGCCTGCGCACCCCAACAAATGTGGAGTGTGGAATAAACATTGTGCTTTGACCATTCCATAATCTTGCAAAGCTCTTCCCAATAGTCAACATCTTCAAACTCAAGCTGTTCAACCGGTGCGCCCGTGATTATCATACCGTCAAAGGTTTCATTCTTTATTTGGTCAAAGGTTTTATAAAAAGTAGTCAGGTGATGAGGTGAGGTGTTTTTTGATGTATGCGATGCCATCTGCAAAAGCTCAATGTCAACCTGTAGAGGACTGTTGCCCAAAAGTCTTAGAAGCTGGGTTTCGGTTGTAATTTTTGTCGGCATCAGGTTTAAAATAATAATCTTAAGCGGACGAATATCCTGCTTTATCGCTATTTCGTTTGGCATAACAAAAATATTCTCAGACTCAAGTACCTTTATTGCCGGCAAATTGCTCTGAACCTTAATCGGCATAGCCTCAGCACCTCCTTATACATTTCAAATATAAAATCAATTAATACTGCTTGCCCCAATAAACCTGGTGCTTAGCAGGTTTGCCGCAGCATACACAAACATCGCTGATGTGCTCCTCGACAAAAGGAATACAACGGCTCTTAACACCGCCTGTAGCGTCCTTGAGTTTATCTTCACAAGCGCTGTCGCCGCACCACATAGCCTTAATAAAGCCCGGGTGATTCTTGGCGGTATCAACAAATTCGTCAAAGTTTGTTGCTGTAAATGTTTTTTCTTCTGTATTCTTGCGTGCTCTTTCGTACATATCGTTGTGAATTGTATCAAGAAGCTCTGCAATATAATCGGAAAGTCCCTCAAGCGGTACAAAATACTTCTCACGGGTATCTCTTCTTACAACTACGCACTGACCCTTTTCTATATCCTTAGGTCCAATCTCAACTCTTACAGGCACGCCTTTCATCTCATACTCAGCAAACTTCCAGCCCGGAGCGTGGTCGCTGTCGTCAAGTTTAGTTCTGAAACGCTTTGTAAGCTCTGCCTTAAGTTCGTAAGCCTTGTCAAGTACGCCTTCCTTATGCTGTGCAACAGGAATAATTACAACCTGTACAGGTGAAATTCTCGGCGGGAGCACAAGACCGTCATCATCGCTGTGAACCATAATGATAGCGCCGATCATTCTTGTTGACACACCCCATGATGTCTGGTGCGGATAATGCTGCTTATTGTCTTTACCTGTAAATGTAATGCCAAAGCTCTTTGCAAAGCCATCGCCAAAGTAGTGTGATGTACCGCCCTGGAGAGCAACACCGTTGTGCATCATCGGCTCAATTGTATAGGTTTCTTCTGCACCGGCAAACTTTTCTTTCTCTGTCTTTCTGCCGATTACAGCCGGAATAGCAAGAACTTCTTTATAGAATGACTCGTAAACATGGAGCATACGGAGTGTTTCTTCCTTTGCCTCTTCTGCCGTTGCATGCATTGTGTGACCTTCCTGCCAAAGGAATTCGGAAGTTCTGAGGAAAGGACGGGTTGTTTTTTCCCATCTTACAACACTGCACCACTGATTGTAGAGTTTTGGAAGATCTCTGTATGTGTTGATAATTTTCTGATAATGCTCGCAGAAAAGAGTTTCCGAAGTAGGGCGAACACAAAGGCGCTCGTTAAGTTTTTCACTGCCGCCTATAGTTACCCATGCACATTCAGGTGCAAAACCCTCTACATGATCCTTTTCTTTCTGTAAAAGGCTTTCAGGGATAAACATAGGCATATATACATTTTCGTGACCTGTTTCTTTAAATCGTCTGTCAAGGTCAGCCTGTATATTCTCCCAAATAGCATAACCGTAAGGACGGATAACCATACATCCCTTAACGCCTGAATAATCAACAAGCTCGGCTTTTTTTACAATGTCAGTGTACCATTTAGCAAAGTCTTCATCTCTGCTTGTAATAGCTTCAACCATTTTTTTGTTGTCTGCCATTTTCATTCCTCCAACTTAAGAAATATTCGTGTATTATAACATTTCTATTATACTATAATTAATTTTTTTTGCAAGTACCGACATTATTTTTATTATAAAAAGTAAAAGAGGTCAGACAAACCGCCTGACCTCAAGTTTTTAATTCAATTAT
>OLRO01000831.1_pt1 | contig 20571 bp, 9 predicted proteins | sample 1673131 | NCBI WGS metagenome assembly OLRO01 (sample SAMEA3136757, study PRJEB25190) | human gut metagenome | biome: human gut; feature: human-associated habitat; material: faeces | place: Austria | collected 2013 | reverse complement strand
TCACCCTTTTTTACATCCGCGACAAAAGAGCCTGTGATGTTCGGCAGTCCGGCCTCCACGGTGGTGCCCGCTGCGTGGCCGCTGCCAGCACCCATCAGTACCCGGTTCTGCGCAATCTCCTGCCATGTACCGCCGAACAGTGCGGCAGGGCTTGTACGTGCGGTGCTCTGGTAGATGCTGCCCACGGGGTAAGGGTCCGGGGCAGTACCGCCCGCCAGATGCAGCGTGCCGTCTGCATCTGCCGTGAAGTCGTCACTCAGCTTGACACCGCCCAGCGTGGTGGTGGTGGCGGCGGGGAGGGTGTAGTGCACGGTGTCGCCGCTGCCAAAGGTCAGCACCAGTTCTCCGTTTTGCAGCTCTGCACTCTTCAGGTAGTCACCGCTTCCCTTTTCCACCGCACCCACGTCGTCCGCAGTCAACGGGGTATTCTTTCCGGTGCCGCCATGTGCTGCGGGCAGGATGCCGGTCATGTTTTCCAGTGCCGTGGTGTCCTTGGTCTGCATGGTCTTCGTGCTTCCGTCGCCGAAGGTCAGTGTCAGGGTGCGGTCTGTCAGCGAAATGCTCTTCACGTAGCCCGCGCTGTTCGCTCCCACCGCACCAAGATCCTCCGCCGTCAGAGTCACAACGCCGCCCCTGCCGTTCACGCTTACCACCGCGCCATCTTCGGGCGGCGCAAAATTCTCGGCACGATCTGCAGCCCGCTGCGCCCGCTCCGCATCGCCTTGGGCGCTGCCTGCCGCTTCCTGTGCCATTTTTGCCGCCCTTGCCGCGTTCGCTCCGGCTGTCGCTGCAGTGTCTGCGTCCTGCTTTGCTGCTGCGGCCGCGTTCCGCGCTTCCTTTGCGCTTTCCTGTGCCCCGGTCGCATATCCCAGCACCCGCGCCACAAAAAGCTCGTACTGCGTCGGGCTGATCTCTGCATCGCCGTCTGTGTTCAGTGTTTCATAGCAGTCATACCGGGCCGGTCGGGTCAACGCCCGGTATCCGTCCTCACCCAGAGCCAGCAGCATCCAGCTGCCGCAGGGGCTGGCGGTAAATTCCTTGCCCACTGCTGTGCTGTGCTCCTCGTCCAGCAGGATCGGTGTCGGCAGTGTGCCGTCCTGCCGCTGGATGTGCAGCGTCACGGCACATCCGGCCCACTCCTGCGGCAGCTCAAACTTCAGCCTTTCCACATTGGCGCTGCTCTGCCCGCCCAGATGCAGCACCCGCATCTCCGGGCCAAACTCCACACCGCCAAAGTTTTTCCGAATAATTTTCACCCGCATCCCGCTGCCTCCTTCCGTCCTTCTCAGCCTATCACACAAACGTCCGTAATAACACTGCGGACTTTTTTCAAACTTTTCCATTTCAAAAGAACCACATATACAAATCCCACGGCGTGAAATTCATCGCGCCGGGGGATTTTTCTTTTCTTACCTCACTGCCGCATACGGGTCCGGTTCCGGTCCTTCCTCTGCTTTCTTTTCTGCCTCCTTCACCCACTGGGCAAAGTTTTTCTCCGTGTACAGCTCTTTGCCGTCCGCGTCCTTGAGCGCCAACAGCATTTCTTCCATCTGCTGCCGGTCTGCATCACTGCCCGCAAGGTATTCCGGCTTTGCCGTCTCGGTGATCTTGCTTTTAAGTGTCGTCGCGCTCTTGCCCGCCTTCGCCAGCCTGTCATATTCTTCCTGCACAGCACCTGCGTCCCAACTGTCCACAGCTTCCACAAGGTCATCTGTCGCGCTGGCGTTGTCGCCCTTCAGCTGCGTTTCGGCCAGCTGGTTCACCGCGCCGGTCACGCAGTCCACCACATCCCCGCGCTTTCCCTTCGGCAGGCCCAGCACTTCGCTCAGCTGTTCGATCATCTCGTTTTCCAGCTCGTACCGCTTCTGGTCGTTTCCTGCATTCTGCTCTTCAGCAGCCTGCCGCACCCGCACGTCGTACTTTACAAGGCGGCTCTTCAGCTGGCTGTACATTTTGTTTTCCGCAATGGTTCCCGCTTCCACCATAGCGTTCAGCTTCTCCACTGCGGCCTTTGCTTCGTCGCTGTCGCCGCCGGCATAGGCGTTGTACAGCCGGTCATACTGGCCGGTGGCGCTTTGCGGCACAGAATTAAAGCTGAACTGTCCTCCGTGCGCAAGATTTTCAAGGTCACCATAGTAGCCCTTTACCGCTTCTACAATCTTCCGTCCATTGCCGTAGGGTACACCCGCCACTTCAAAGCTGTCCTCCAGCAGCGTCATGCTGCGCTGCATCAGCTTATTGTGGTGCTTTTGCAGCTGTTCTTCGTCCATTTCACTGGTGTCTTTCCGGAACTCCGCAAAAAACTTCTGCACATCTCCGGCCAGATCATTCACCACGCTGATGCTTGCTGCACTCAGCACGTCGTAATCCTTACCGTTCACAGCATTGTCGATCAGACTGTATAACTCACTTCCGTACAAAAAGTTTCCCGCAAAACTTTCTGTGTACAGGCTTGCAAACCGTTTCCACATGCTCTTCACGGTCACATCGCCGTTTTCGTCCTGCTCCCGGTCCCACCGGTGCAAAAGGAAATCTGCGCCAATCTTCATGATCGCAAACACCGCCGTCTGTGCCGCCTGGCTCACAACAGCCCGGTTTCGCTGTGTTTTTGCCCGCTGCAATTCCGCTTTGTTTTCATCGCTCTGGTTCTGCCGGTAGCGTTCCGCCTGTGCCCTGTAATCGCCAATGGCATCCGCCAGAATGCCGTAGTTCTGGAAACGTTGGGTGGTGAACATGGTCAGCTGCTTCAGCAGTTCGTTAGGGTTGCGCTGAATGCCCGCCCGCTGCATCACGGTGTAGTTGGGCTGTGTCTGCTCGATCACCTTCTGATAGGTGCGGTTCACCGCTTCCCAATAGGCCGGGCTGCCTGTCACCTCCGCGCCTTCAAACTCGGCCGTGTGGTTCTGCACGTATCGCTTGCTGCCTTCCCACAGGGCTGCTACCGTCACTTCGTCCATCCCGTTGATCCAGCCGGTCAGCCAGTTCGGCAGCTTGTCCATGCCCTTTTCCGCCAATGTTTCCTGCTTGCCAATGCTGGCAAGCTCGCCGTTCTGGCTGCCGCGCTTGCGCCAGTCCAGCAGCACGTCTCCGTGCTCTTTGATCTCCGTTTCCAGCGCTGTCCGCGCCTTGGGCGAAAGGTTCTTCACAAAGGGTACCACTGCCGCCATGGTGTCGCCGCCCAGTACGGCCGCTGCTGTGGGCAGGCTTGCCGCCTGCGCAATGGCAACGCCCGGGTTCAGCGTCAGCACTGCGCCTGCATAGTTCCCGCGCAGGTTTCCCAGTACTTTGTTAAAGGTGCTGGGCCGCTTGCGCTGGGTAGTCTGCAGGTCGGTCAGCAGGTCATCGATGTAGCTCACCGCATCCTTGCCCCACTGTTCCTTGATGATGCCGTTCTTCAGGTTTGCAAGCCTTTCCCGCGTCTCCACGCCGCTGTTCAGGATCTTCTGCACGTCCCGGATGGGCGCGGCCAGGCCCGCATACGCCGCCGTGTCCCGCAGGCTGCGCTGCACCACATTTGCGCATTCTTCCAGCAAAACGGGCTGTCCGCTCTTCACGCGGTTCTTCAGGAAACCGCGTCCCTCAATGGTCGCGTCCAGATTCAGGCCGTCGATCTGGGTCGCCAGCACCGATTTATCCACCGCAATGGGATAGTAGTTTTTCACGGTTGCCCGCTGGTAGCCCACCAGCTGCAGGCTCGTCTCGTTGATGAGCTTCGTGGTGTAGTTGTCGAAGAACTCTTTCATGTCCGCGCACCATGCCCGGTCATAGTCAGTCATGGCCGCTTCCACCGTCTGCAGGATGCTATCCGCTGTCGGGGTCCCGTCCGCATCCGTCAGCATTCCCAGATGTACGGTCTGTCCCTTCTGGTAAGCCTGCTCAATGTCACCTTTGTTGTACAGCTTTGCATCCGGAATCACAAGTCCGCCGTTCATCAGGTGGTTCAGGCTGTCGGTGTTGTGCAGGTGCATGTACAAACTGCACAGCTGTGCATGGGTCAGTTCGGCTTTCTTTCCCTTCACATCGGTCAGGCCCACGTCCACAAGGTCTGCGCCCGGGCCTGCAAAGTTCTGCATTTCCTTCACGTGTTCTTTTCCGGTCACGTTGGCAAACAGCTTTTCGCCTTCCACGGTGATCTTCGTCTGCCGGTACTGGCCGTCGTTCAGCATTTGGGCCATCTTTTCCATCTGGCCGTTCTTCGCGTAGCCGCCCAGCATACGGAACACCCGCTCCGCGCCCAGCATATCCAACTGATACTTTGTCAGCAGATTGTGCACGCCGTCCAGCTTTCCGCCGGGGTGGTTGCCCTTGCTGGCATTCACCTCGCTGGCTGCGCCTTCTGCGATTGCGCTCACTTCTTCAGCCTTTGCAAGACTCACCGTCTTGTTTGCATTGCGGATCACATGCAGCGTCGAGCTGGTAATAGCCTTCAGCATCCGCATCTGATCCACCGTCATGGGCAGATAGGTGCGGTTCTCCGTCTCCTTGATGCGTTTGCGCAGCCGTTCCTGCAGTGCCCATGCTTTCTCGCTGTCCGGTAAAACTTCTGCCTCGGCCAGCTGCTCGTGCAGTTTGGTCAGCTTTGTGTCCTTTGTCGTCTGCAGGTCGTCCCGCAGCGTCTGGATCAGGGTATCCACGCCGGTCTGCTTCCATTCTTCGGTCATGGCGTTGGGGCTGTTCTCGCTGCCCGCACTCTGCCGGATCCGGTCCTGCAGCCTCGTCAGCTGGTTCACGGCCCGTTCGTTCAGAATGGTCATGTCCGCCAGCTTTGCCACCTGTGCTGCCGCATCGATCAGCCCCGGCTGTACATACTTGTCCTTGCTGGGCCGCAGCAGCATCTGGTTCAGCTGTGCCGCGTTCTGACGGATGCTGCGTTTCAGTTCATCCATCTTCCGTGCATCCCGCGCCCGCTGCACTCGCTTTTCCGCTACTGCCTTCGCAACGGCAATATCTTCGTCCCGCTGCTGTCGGGCTGTTTCAATGGCAAGGGCATTCCGCTGCGCCTGTTTCTGCTCCCATGCGGCCCGCTTACGTTCGTTATCCGCCTCCCATTCCATGATCTCATTTTCCTGCACGATCAGGCTGTATTCTGCCTTGTCCGCGCGCCGCTGCTCTTCCCGTAGCCGCATACTCAGATCTGCATTTTCCTCCCGCAGTTCTCCCATGCGTTCCCGATACCACAGTTTTGCTTCATCCAGCATTTCCTGCCGCTCGGCCTTCAGGCGTTTCACTTCCTGCTTCATTTCCCGCTCATAGCTTTCCCGCAGCACTGTCAGCTTTTCGTTCAGGTTGCCCACATTGGAAACATCCACACCAAAGGTTTCAAGGTTCTGGTCCAGCAGCTTTTCTGCTCTTGCGTTCTGCCGCTGCAGTTCGGTCATCTGCTGCACTTCGGCGTTCTGGTTTGCAGTGCGCCGGTTTTCCTGCATTCTGCGGCCAAACTCCCGCTGCTGTGCTTTCTGTACGCCGCGCAGTTCCTTTGCCACCTCTGCAGCACGTTCTTTGCTGCCTGCTGCGGCTCTTGCCACATCCATATTGTGTCGCTGGATGCCCTCAAAGATAGCCTGCGCGTCAGTCATCTCCGGTGTCGCCATAATGTCACCGATGATCCTGCCCGCCAGTTCGATCTTTGCATCCTCATACTCTGCATCGTCTGCAAACCGGCTCATAGTCGCAGGCTTGATGGCATCGTGCAGGTTCATCAGCACATTCAGCCACTCGGTGTTTTCCATGCTCATTGCACCATCCACACCCGCCTGCTGCGCTGCAGCTTTCCACAATGCCTTTGCACCGTCGCTGGTGCCGTCCACAGCGCGGTTGTCGTTGATCACGCTTTCGTACTGCTGTGCCGGGTTGCCGTCCCGCACGCTTTCGGCCTGCCGCAAGGTCACGCCGTGCCTGCGCGCTTCGGCCACTGCTTCACTCCAGCTGCCGTATGCTTTCACCAGTTCTGCCTTTGCCTGTCCGCTTCTGTTCACGGTATATTCCAGCTTGTGCAGTTCCGGGTATTCGTCCCACAGCTCACTGTTGCGGTAAACTGCCCCGTCCAGAATTTCTCCCGCCAGCGTTTCGGCCAGCGCATTGGCTTTTTCCATGTCCGCACCGTCGGCTTTCAGGTAGTCCACCAGTACCTCGGTCTCCCTCGCAAGCTTGGCCCGGTCCGCCTTACTGCCGTTCGCCTTTGCCCAGCGGCTGGCCAGTCCTTCAATGGCCGTCCGGCTCACCTTCACACCCCGTGTCAGCCCAAAGAACTGGCTCAAGGTGTCCAGTGCTGCAGCCTTGTCCGCAATGGTGCGGCTTGCCATCTGCTGGTCGTTCCGCTTCGCGTCACGGCTGGCCTGCTCTGCCAGCTGATAGCGGAACTTTGCAAGGTCGCTTTCTTGTGCCAGTTCACCGGTCTGGTAATATTCCCGGATCTCCCGCACTACGCGGTCAGCATCCACACGTCCGCTGTATTCCTTGCCGGCTGCCACCCGACCATCTGCTGTGGAGATGTCCAGTGTGAACTGCCGTTTCTCGCCGCCCAGCTCCTGCACCATTCGCCAGATCTGTTCCAGCTGCTGCGTGGTGGGTGCTGTGTCTGCCGAGAGATCCACTCCCGGTGCTTCAGCCATCACGCGCACATTGCCGTCCAGCAGAAATTCGTTCAGCGCTTCCGTTCCATTTTTCACCTCTGCCGAACCGAACACGCTCATGATCTCCCGGTGATCGGTATCTCGGGTTCGGTCATTCTGGGCAAAGTCCAGCATCTGGCCGTCCGGCAGAATGTACCCGGCTCGTCTGAAGTCCTCTGTCGTGCCAAACCGTTCTTTTGCCAGTACGCGGCGGTATTCTGCCTTTCCGCCGTGGGCTTCGGCCTTGGCATCATATACCGCCTGTTCTGCTTTGCCTTTTTTTGCGTTCTGCTGCTGCATCCGGGCACCGGCCTCTTTGATCCGGCCGTTCAGCACAGCGCTCTGGTCTTCCAGCTGCGCCATACGGGCATTGTAGTCTTTGCGCTTTGCAAGATAATTCTGGTATTCTTCGCTGTCCCGGTAGGCTTTTGCTTCTGCAGAAAAAATCCCCAGTGCCTTCTTCTTCGCCTCGATCTCTTTCACGGCGTCGCTTCCCAGCCAGGCACTGCGTTCTTCCTTCAGCTCCCGCCGCTGCTCGTCCAGCCGCTGCTGTTCGTCGCGCAGCTTCGTCAGCTCGTCTGCCTCGCTCAACTGATACCGTACATTTTTCTTCAGCGTCCCGTCATTTCCCTTGTTTTCAGCGGCTTCCTGTGCTATACTCTGGTTAGAGATCTTCGACCCGCTGCTCCCCGAATCTTCGGATTCCATGTGGGCTTTGCCGAAGGTCTCCGTAAAGCTCTCCGGCAATCTACTCCTTGAATCTTCGGATTCTACGTGGGTACCACCGGAGGGCTTTATTTTTGTTTCTTTGATGTTAACAATATCATAAAAAATCTCCCGTGTATCCGGTTTGATGGCTGTCAGCACATCTGCCTCATACGCGTTTTCGCCCACGCGGATTTTAATTCTTCCGCGGTTGAAGGCTTCCGCATTTTTGTGATTTGCGGGCTCGCGGTACACTTCATCCGCAGTTGCAATGATTTCATCAAGATTGGCAGCCATGCGCATCTTGTCCGCATACGCTGTGGCATTTTCCCACTGTAATGCCTTTGAATACTTCGACCAGACAAACTCATTGCGTCCATCTTTGCTGTTCAGAATTGTCCAGCCGTTTCTTACAAAGCCATCCGGGAAACGCTCTCTGATTGCCTGCTTGACTACCGATTTCCAGTTTTCCTGCGGGATTCCTTTTAGAATATCCTCGTCGATCTGAATGTAAGTTTCTCCCTCGGCATCTTTCTTGATTTCAAACCTTGTCCCTTCCGCCGCGCCCTTGTTCTCAAGGGCTGCGGCGTTTTCTTTTGCGGCGCGCAGGCTGTCCATAGCCCTCTCCGCATGGGCAAAGTATTCGTCCTGCAGCACCCGCTTTTCTGCCGCCGCAAGGCGCTGTGCTTTCAGAGCGGCCTTGTTCTCCGGGTCTCTTGCCAGCACTTCCTTTGCGCGGCTCACGATGTCGCTCAAAAGCTCCTTCACCTTGGTCATCACCTTGTGGATGCCGCCTGCCTTGCCTGCGTTCTTTTCAGCCTGCCCACGCTGGAACTCCACCCAGCGCTTAAAGCTCGCTTCATCGCTGAAGATGCCGCGCCATGCGTCCGCCACAAGTTCTTCTGCGGCTTCCTCGTAACTCAGCCCCTGCCGTGCATAGTCGGAAAGTTTCCCCCGGATCATCTCGTCAATGCCCTCAAAGCCCTCGCTCTTTGCCAGAAATTCCAGTGCATGCTGCTGCAGTGCCTGCGCACCCTCTGCATCCAGTGAGTTGTACCAGTGGTAGTCCTCGTGCAAGATCGTACCAAACACATCCTCGGCCCGGTCGCTGAAGAAAATGCGCGCCGTCTCGGTGTCCACATAAGCCCTCACCCGGTCGCTGCCCTGCAGTACCGTTTTCAGCACCGCATCGGTGTTCGTGGCCTTCGCATTTAGTTCGATCAGCTGCGTGCCCACCTCGTTTGCCGTGCGCATCGTTCCCTTATACAGCACCCGGCCGCTGCCGCTGGTGCTTTCCGCCGTCAGCCTTCCGCCAAGGCTTGCGCGCTGCATGTTTCCGGCTTCCAGTTCTCCGTGTCCCTGCAGCCATGCCAGCTGCAGCGCTTCCCGTCCGCCGTCCTGTGCCAGCACGTAATCGGTGTTCACAGCAAGGCCGCTCATGCCTTGCGCCAGCTCCATAGCCTTGTCAAAGGTGTGCACATCTTCCATCTGTCCCAGCCGGTACAGGCTGCTGGCTGCAGCTGCATACCGCCCGGCATCTCCAATTTCTGTCGGCATGTTCCTGCTGATGGTCGCACTTGCCCCATCCGATACCTGCCATCGGGTCAGCTCCTGCTGCACCTCCCGCTGCTTTGTGGTCAGGCTCTGCTGTTCAAGGCCGTAAGTTTCCCGCATCCTACCAGACTGTTCTGCCGGGCTGCTTTCCACCCTTTCCCCGGTGTTCTCCACGGCAACTCCGCTCCGGCCCAGCTCACTTTCCGTCTGTGCCTGCTGCGCAGATCTGTCAGCTTCCATTTTTTCTACAATTGCGGCCGGAGCCTGTGCTGCCCGCTGCTGTGTTGTCATTTCCCGCAATACCTGCCGGGTCTTTGCTTCCGTTTCCGGCAGCTCAACACCGTATTCTTCCGCAAAGGCAGCGCGGTTCGCCTCATTGGCCGCATTCGGTGTAAATAGGTTGATGGTCTTGCTCGTAAGCTGCCCATCCTGCACAGCTGCGGCAAGCTGCTGCACAGCCGGGTTTTCGCTCTGTACCATCGGCGCAGTATCCTGCATGGTCGCAAATCCGCTTGTCGTCCCCGTCACTTCCGGCTGCACCGTTTCCTGTGTAGCAGCCGCAGGTTGTCGGGTGCCTGCCGCAGCTTCTTCCGGTGTCTGCTGCATCGCCGTTCCCGGCTCCTGTGCCCGCACTTCGTCCTGCAATGCCTGCCGTGCCCGTTCCACCTGTCCTTCGTAGTATGCCCGCTTCACATTACCCACAATGCTGGCATCGCCGCCGTTCGCCTTTGCAAGCCCTGTGCCCACAGCACCACCCAAGGCACCGGATGCACCGCCCGTCAGGCCGCTTTCCAGTGCGGTCAGAAAAGTGTCGCTTTTAAACAGGTCTGCCGCCGCTTCGCTGTCGCCCAGCGTCGCATCAATAGCCTTGTCTGCATAGGTCTCCACAAAGGCCTGCATGGCATTGTCCACGCCGCCGGAGATGGCATTTGCCACCGCCGGGTACCGCTGTGCCAGCGTGCCGTCCGCTGCCACGCTGCGCACCATGTCCGCCAGTTTGCCTGCCAGCGTATTCTTTGCGTAGTCACTGCCCATGGTCTTTGCAAGGTCTGCTGCGCCCACACTGTTAATGGCCCAGCCCGCGCCAAATTTTGCAAGGCCCCCGGCCAGCGTCTTGCCCGCACTTTCGCCCTTTTCAATGCTCTGGCCCATGGCTTCCGCACCGCCCTGCGCACTCAGCACCGGCAGCACCCATGCCGGGTCAATAGCCGCCACCGCAAGGTTCTCGCCCGCACTGCTCACAACGCCCAGTGCCTGCTTTGCAATGGGGCTAAGGCCCGCCTGTGCAGCTGCGGTCAGGTCCTGTCCGCGCTTGTACAGCTGGTAGCCAAAGCTCTTCTCCGGATCTACGCTGTCATGCACTTCCGTTCCGGCAATGCGCGTCCGCATGTTGTCGATCTCCTGCTGCGTGTAACCTTTCTCGATCAGCTCTGCATCCGTGTAGGCATCGCTCTGCGTTGTTTGTGCCGCCGGGGCACTGGCCATTGCACCGCTGCTCTGTGCCAGCTGCAGCGTGTTGTCCCGTGCTGCATACCGCGTCTTTCCGCCGGTCATCAGGCGCAGCAGCTCCTGCTGCCGGTCGTCGCTCTGTACATCCTGCTGCAGCTGCTTCCAGTTGCTGCTGGTCGCTGCTGCATTCTTTGCGCTCTGTACGCCGGTCTCACCCGCCAGAAAAACCGAGGATGCCACCGTGTCTCCAATACCGCCAATGGTATTGGCCGCGCGCCGCGCTGCACGCTGTCCTGCAGGCAGCGCATCAAAGTCGGCAATGTACTGCCGCGCTTCGCTGATTTCCTTGCGGCTGTATCCCTTTGCCAGCAGTTCCGCGTCAGTGTAGTCCCGTCTGCCCGCACTCTTTTCCGGCACTGCTGCGCTGGCTGCAGCACCGCTCACGCTCTGGGGCTGCATGGCGTTGTTTTTCTCGGCATAGCTCTGTCCGCCGGTGCCAATGCGCATCAGCGTCACAAGTTCCCGGTGCTTCGGGTCAGCGTCCATCCACTGGTTCAGCCGGTCAAAATCACTGAAGTCGTCTGTTGCTTTCAGGTCTTCCGTGTACTGCTTCACCTTCTGCGCAGTCTGTGCATACCAGCCTTCATCTCCGCTGGCAATGCCTGCAATGCGCTGGCGCTCAGTGGGCTGCACCGTTCCCGTCACCTTTGCCGCCGGGGCTGCAGTGCTCTTCGCGTTCAGCCATTCCGGCTGCGCAGTGCTGCTGCGTGTACCTGTACCGCTGTCGGTCACAATGCCGCTTTTGCCCGGATATGCCTGTGTTCTGCCTGTTTCCTGCGGCACTGCCAGCTGCAGCTTGTGGCTGCTGTCCGCGCCCGTCATCTGCGCCAGCACCCGTGCACCAAGACCCGTGCCGGTGTTCTGCCTTGCAGCCGCAGCCGGGCTGGCAGCATTCTGTCCGCTGCTTTTCGCTTCCCAGCTTTCCCGCGCTTTTGCAATGCGTTCCGGTGTCCACTTGTCCGTAGTGTTTGCTGTTCCCGCAGCTGTACCGGTGCTTGCCGTCCGGTTTGTGGCGCGGCTGTTGTTTTTCGCTTCCCAACTTTCTCTGTCTTTTTTCAGTCTTTCCGGTGTCCATTTGCTCATAACTGCCGGTCTCCTTTATCGTTCCGCTTCCAGAATTTTCATAATGGACGACAGCGTGTTGTCCGTAATGCCGTCTGCAGAAAGTCTGCCCGCAATATCGTCCAGACTGTAACCCCTCGCCAGCATGCCGCGCGCCGTTGCAAGTCCGCTGCGCAGCGGACTGCTGCGGGTGTTTGCCCGCCCACTGGTGCCGCCGCTTCCCGCCGTGCTGTTTTTCAGCCACCCCGCGTCCGTCAGGGTCTGCTGGTAGAAGTCATACAGTGGGTCTGTCTTCTTCATTCCGGAGAATTTTGTTGCCATCGTCTGCAGCTGGCTGTTGGTAAAGCCGGTCGTTCCCGTCTTGCCGCTGCCAGAGCTTGTGTTTCCGCTCTTCGTGCTGCCCGTTCTTCTGCTCCCGCTGCCGGTCGTCCTATAACGGTTATTCAGTGCCAGCTGGTTTGCTGTGTAATTCAGCTGCCGCTGGTTCAGTGTGGGCGAATAGTCAATGCTGCCGGTATCTACGCCCGCCATCTGCAGGTAGTTTTTGGCTGCAGTGTCATTGCCACTTCCTGCCAGACTTGCACCCTGCAGCAGTGCCGCCATCTGATCCTGCTGTACACTGCTCATGCCCTGCCATGTATCCAGCATCGTCTCGTCCAAACCATATTTCGTCAGCACTGCTTTCGCTGCATCATCAAAGCCTGCCTGTTTGTATGCGGTGGCCTGCTGCAGCGCCGCCACCTGATCGCTCAGCTGAGTGCGTGCCAGACTGTCATTGTACTGTTTTTCCTTGAACTCGTTTTCCCACTTCTGCTGGCTGTACCCCTTGTACGCATCGTATCCTTCCATCACCGTGCTGCCAATGCCCTTCACGGCGTTCCACACATTGTTCCAGAAGTCGCTGTTCTCCTGCCGTGCCTGCTGGGTGCGGTCATAAAGGTAATTGCGCCAGTTTGCTGCATTGCTCACGCTGCTGTCATACTCGCCGCGTTCCAGTGCGCGCTGTCCCAGCAGGGTGTCCAGCTGGTCGCCCGCACCGGCAAGCTCCTGCTGCCACTGGGCCAGTGCGTCCGCCCGTGCTGCAGCAAGGGTGCTGCCGGTGTTTGCCGTCTGCGCCGCTGCTGCCTGATCTGCCGCGCTCTTTGCATAGTCCGCGCCATACCCGCCGGAAAGCGCATCTGCGGTCGCTGCTGCTGCATCTGCACCGGCATTCGCATTGCCCACCATCCGTGTCAGTGCGTCCTTGTAGCCGCTGTCTGCCGCGGTAAAGTCAAATCCCGCGCCGCTGGCCGTGCCCATCTTGTCCAGCGTGTCGGCAATGCCCTGCGCATACTGGTCATCGTAGGCCCCCGGCATGGCGTTTTCCGCGTCCTGCAGGCGCTGCTGCGCGTCGTTCAATCTCTTGATGGTTCCCATTCTTTTCTCCCTTCCTTAAATAAAGAACAGCGGCAGGATCTTCGCTGCAATGCCTGCCACCTGCAGCGCTCCGTTTATAAAATTCTGCCACCCGTCCTGCTTTGCGCTGTAAGCGTTGTCGTACTCGTTCTTTTTGTACTGTAGGCCTTCGGTCCAGTTGGCAAGGTCGTTCTGGTACTGGCTGTAGTCCTGCCTTTCCGCGCTCTGCAGCCCGTTCAGCTGCTGCTGCAGGCCGCTCTTCTCCGTGTTGTACTGGGCTTTGCTCTGGCTGTAAAGGTTGTCCAGCACATTGTCCAAGCTGTTCATCGTGCTGGCATAGGCGTTCTGTCCCGCCTGCGTACCGTAGCTGGAGCCGTAGCCGCCGGTCATGGCGGCGGCGTTCGCCTGCGCATTCTGGTTTGCCAGCTTTGCCTGCCGGGTGTACTGGTTCTTGTACTGCTGGTAGGCTGCATCTGCATCCGGGTCGTAATCAAAATCGCCCATGTTTTCCAGCTTGCTCATCACATCCTTGATCTGGCCCTGATACTTGCTCTGGTAGTCTGCAGGCTTCGTTTTCTCATACTGTTCCAGGTTGTACCGTGCCGTGTTCAGGCGGTCATTGTTTCCAAACAGTCCCATTTTTTATGCTCCTTCCCCGTTCATCCGTTCTAAAAATTCTTCCGAGCAGTTCTCCCGGTCAATGTTCGTCAGCACATAGTTCAGCTGTTCCGTCAGCTGGTACAGGTAATTCCGCAGCGCACGGGCATCTTCTGCCGGCATCTCACTGCTGAAGGAAGGCAGCGCAATGCCTTCCAGTCCCGCCAAACTTGCCATTTCTACGCTCCTTCCCTCATTTCCTCGGCTGTGCCGTGCTCACGCGCCCACCGGTCGCCGCCGCCAGCGTAAAGGCCACACTGCGCAGCACCATCTGCCCGGTGCCGTAGATCTTCAGCTGCAGCGTATCTGCCCGCCGGGGCACAAAGGGCAGGTTGATGCGCTGGTGGTCCTTCCCTGCTGCGCAGGTGCCCAAAGTTTCAAAGGCTCCGCCGTCATAGCTTGCAGCCACCGTTACCACCGTGTGGGCCAGCGCATCCAGCCGCACCGTCACCCGGCTGATGTACTTGTCGTCCGGTACGCTCAGACCAATGTCTCCGCTCACCGCTTCAAACTGCAGCGCCGTTTCCTGCCCTGCTTCCTCCGTGCCGCTTTCCCGGTCAGGATCTGCGGCCCACAGTACGCTGCCGTCCCACAGGTACAGCTGCTGCCCGGTGGATACCATCTCGGTGCCTGCAGCGCTTTCCTCGTGCCACAGGCCTTTTTCCGTGTCATATACCAAAAGCCGTCCGGCCTGCGGGCCGCCTGCTTTCTGGTGCAGGTACAGGTAATACCGCATGTCCATGCTTCCCGCCATGGCCCAGTCCACCGCAGTCAGCCCGCTGGTGTCCAGCGCAGCGGATACCTTTGTCGGCAGGCTTCCGTCCCATGCCATCACCCCGTCCGGCGAAAGATAATACAGCGTCTCTGCGATCACGCACAGGCTGTTCGCAGCGTTTGCCGCCACGCCCCGGCAGCGCACGCTGCTCATCTGGTAATCGCTGGGCTTTGTGCCGTACAGTTTGTGGATGCAGTTTTCCTTGAAGAATAGCAGGTATCCCAGACAGCTTGCAGCGCCGGTAAATGCGCCGTCACTGCCCACGCTCACGGCATAGCTGTCCGCTGCAATGCCCTGATAGCTGTACCAGTTGGTCGGGTCGCCCAGAGCGCAGGCGTAAATGGTATTTTCCTTCCGGCTGCATCCCCACACCCGGTTTCCCTGTTCCGTCACAAAGTCCAGTTCCGGCACCCGCCGCTCCACCTTCACCGGTGCGGCCGCTGCGTCGTTCTCGGTCACGGTGCCGTCAGCGCTCTTCCATGTCACACTGGTCTCTGTCACAGTCCAGCTTCCGTAATACCGGTCGCTGTCCTCGGCCCGTGTCAGCACTGCCACCATCTCATCGCCGTCCATGGTCTGGACCATCACCTCACCGTTCAGTCCTTTTGCCACTGCATTGCACACCGCATCCGGCATCCCGCTTATGGTCACGGTGTCTCCCTCCCGGATCACTCCGCCGATCCCCGGGCACCGGATCTTCACCGCGCTCAGCAGCACTTCCACCCACTTTTTGTTTTTTGCGCTGTAGCGCATCAATACGGCATTGCTGTCATAGGCTTCGTCGCTGTCACTTTTCAAAAACAGCTGTCCGTCCTCCGGCTCTTTCGGTTCGGTCTTGCCTGCGCCCGCCGGGGTGTATATCCGGCCTTCGGCATCGCAGGGGGTCACGGTCACGCTCTTCCCGCCCATCTCCCACTGTGCGCCAAGGCGCGTTAGTTCGCCGGTGCTCGTGTCAAAAGCCACCTTGTCAGGCCAGATCAGCACTTTTGTGCCCATGCCCGCCATGGCCTTGCGGTCATCGGTCAGCACGTTCTCCAGCACCACCGCACCGGTACGTACTTCTTCGTCCGGGGTGTATTCCAGCGTCTTTCCGCGGCAGATCAGCAGCCCATTCAGGTGGTACATTCCGTTCACACCCTGTACCGTCCGCACATTCCTGCGCATTTTCCGCGTCTGCAGCGCCGGGTATCCCCGGCTGGAAAAATTCATTTCCCCGCTGAACTCTGCCTCGCTGCAGCCGTATCCTTCATTCAGCCCGCCAAAGGCCCGCAGCATCTGGCGGCTCGTCTGCAGCACGTTCAGGTTCGTTCCGTCCATCATCCCTCAGTACCTCCACTGCGCACCGGCGGCCGGTGCGTACCGCTTCCGCATCCATACGGCAAATTCCTGCAGGTAATCGCTGTACACCTGCAGCTCATTCATGGCCCGTGCTGTCTCGCCCAGCGCCAGATCCATCTGCGCACACAGCCAGTGCACATACAAAGGGCAAAAGGCTTCCGGTGCCAGCAGCACCGTTTCGTATTCCAGTCCTTCGTTCCAGTTCACGTCCGCACCCACAGCATCAAAGTCCGTCGTCCGGCTGCGCTGCACAATGCTCGTGCGCATCCGGGCATCGCACTGGTGCAGCCAGCTCTGTTTCAGGCTGTCCGTAAACTGGTTGTTCGGCCGCAGTTCATCGGCCTGTTCTATCGCCTGTCCGGCTGTCATCTTATCAAGTCTCCTTTCCGGTCAGCTCCTGCTGCACAGGTCACGGTTCCCTGCGTTCTTCCTGCCGCAGCCAGCAGTCGCCTCTGCTGCAAAAACACCCGGCACAGCCATGTGCCGCTGTACCGGGTGTCTGTTTTCATTTTGCAAAATGCTCTTTTCTTTGCAAGAGCCGTGCTCTTCGGCCTTACACGCGCTGTGCCTGCTGCACAGCAGCGCTTTCCGCCGCCACGATCTTTGCCATTGCCTCGCCGTCCATCTCTTCGCTGTGGCGCAGCACCTCAGCAACCGCCTTCGGCACCTCCACGTCCACACCGCGCTGGATCAGGTAGGTCTCACCGTTCACGCCCACGAACACCGGCGTTTTGTAGCGCTGGTTGTCCTTGAACAGCCGGATCACCTCCGTGTCCTTTTCCGGTGCTGCCTGCACAGCGGCTTCGGTCTCCTGCTTCTTTACTGCCATGTTGGTTCCTCCTTAGTTTGCCAGCGCCTTTGCGCTGTAGCGTGCCGAGCAGCTCTCAATGCGCACCATGTACTGCTCGCTCAGCCGTTCCGCCGTCTTGGTGGCCTTCCAGCCCACAGAAGCACGCTGGTTCAGCGGGTCATCGCCGTAGCCCAGCTGCTTCACAATGTGCTGCATGCCGCCGCCTTCCAGTTCGGTGGTCGCGTAGGCGTGGGCACCCAGTACCAGCGTGCTGTACACAGCCAGCCCCGCCGGGCAGCCATCGCCCTTCCACACCTTTGCCTCGCTGGAAACCACGAACCGCACGTTGTTGATCTTGCCGATCTCGCCGTTGAAGATCTCCTCCGGTGCCGCATACTTGTGCGCCTCGATCCAGTTCGGGTCCTTGCGGATATCGTAGCTGGTGTGCGGGTGCACAATGGCCACAAAGCTGTCGCCAATGGGGTCTGCGTTCTGGGTCTGCAGCAGCGCCACTGCCTGGTCGATCAGATCCACCGTCAGCTGTGCAGTGGCATCCAGATCCGCACGGCTGGTCACGGCGGTCTCCGCGCCGCCCGTTCCGATCTTCGGTGCATAGATCACGTTGGTGCCGCCGTTCAGGATATCGCGCACAATGGTGTCCATGGTACGTCCGCCCTGGCTTGCCAGCACATTGGTGGCCTGCACGATGTTGTTGTCAATGGCCGTCAGATCCAGCATGTCGGTCAGGGGCACCCAGCCGCCGTACTGGTGCACCTCGGCGGTCACGGTGGTCACGTTCAGCGCCTGACCTGCCGGGGTCACGCCCTCGGTCAGCGGCGTGGTGGCCTTGGGCAGCGCATCATACTTGCGGAACTCAATGGTCTTGCCGTTGTTCGCCGGGATCGGGTAACTGTCGCCGAACTGGTCATGCACCAGTGCAGGCTCTGCCAGATCCAGCAGGGTCTTTTCGTAGTAGGTCTTCATCTCAGCCGTCATACCGGCTGCGCCCGTGGTGTTCTGCAGCTGTGCGCTTGCGTCCGCAAACATCTGCAGATCCAGTCTCTTCTTGCTCATTTGTTTATCCTCCTTCAAAAGGGTTTATCTTTCTCGCATTCTTCGCGCGGGAAATCTCTCACAGCACAATGCGTTCTCCGCGCTGTGCCCTGCGTGCCAGCTCTTTCCGCTGCTGCCGCGTCATGTGGGCCACATCCACCTTCATCTCGGCCGCGCCGCCGGGGTGTGTCCCGTTCTCAGCCGGGCGCTGGCTGCGCTGCTGGATGCGCGTCGCCACGCCCTGCTCCACCTGTTTTGCCGTGCGGGCCGTCTGGTTTTCCATCAGGCGGTCAAAGTAGGCTGCACGGTACGCCGCTTCCAGCCCCACGCCCCGCCGGATCATATCCGCCACGGCAGGGTTGTTCAGCACTTCGTCCAGCTCAAAGTCCGGGTAGCTGTTTTTCAGCTTTGCCGCTTCCGCTTCCCACCGGGCACGCACTGCCGCTGCACGCTGCTGGTGCTCCGCGGCCAGCCGCAGCTGTTCGGCCTGCTGCTTTTCAGCATTGGCGCGCTGCAGCTGGCCCTCCATGCGGTCCATCTCCCGCGCGGTTTTCACGCTGATGCCCCGCTGCGCCGCCAGCGTTTCATAATATTCATCGTTCTTCACCCGGCCGTTTTTCACGGCATCGATCAGCCCGTCCATGTCGCTCATGTCAATGCCGTAGGCTTCGGCCAGCACCTTGCCCAGCTCGTTCAGCTGCGGGTTTTCCCGGATGCTCTGCACCGCCATCCGCGCAGCATGCTGCATGGCCTCTTCAAACTCTTCCGGGTACTGCTGCATCGCCTTCGCAAAGGCATTCCGGCGCTGTTCCGGTGTCAGCTGCACGTTTTTTTCGGTTTCGCTGCCCTGCTCCTGCTCGTTGCCCTTGTCCGGTTCAGCTTCCTCCTGCGCCAGCCGTTCGGCATCGACTTTGGCTCCCTCATTGAGGGAGCTGCCGCCCGCAGGCGGCTGAAGGTTTTTTTCTGTCGTCACTTTTGCTGCTTTGCCCGGCCTGCTGCGCTTCGCAAGCCGCTCCTGTGCGGGCCGCAGGGCAGGCGGTGCCACCGGGCTGCTTTCGCCCTCTGAAGCTTGCGCACCGTCACTGGAACTGCCAGCTGCTGCACCGTCACCAAATAACTGCAGATCCATGTTGTCTGCATCGTTTGCATGCAGGTTTATGAGCCGCACATTCTCAGGGTACTGCTGGGCCAGCAGGTACAGCCCATCCATCACCAGCTCAAACTTCGCCAGAGTGTCAAGGCTCTGGCTCGCCTGTACACGCAGGATGTTGTCCCCGCCCGGGTCGCAGGTCACAGTGCCGCTATCCACGCTGTAAGCCAGGCTCTGCATCAGTGTGCTCACCGCCGCGCACACAATGTCCTGTCCTTTCGGCGCATAGCCCGCGTGTCCCGATGCCTGCAGGCTCATGTCCTTCCCTTTTTCGTCGTAAATAATGGTGGTCATTCTGCTTTTCTCCTTTACTCCTTGTTCGGGTTGTTCACGTCCATGGCCCGCTTTGCGGCCTTGGTCGCCATGCTGTTGCTCCCGCTTTCGCCCACCACATCTCCCAGACTGTTGGTGGCGCTCTTCGCGTCCGCGGTCCCGCCGCCCCCTGTTCCGGCAGCACCGGCAGCCCGTCCGGCCGCGTTGGCTGCTGCGCTCACGTTGGTGCCGTTCTGCTGGTCAATGATGGCGGCCATCTTCTGCATCTGCTGTGCCATCTGCTGCAGCTGCTGGTACAGCGTGCCGTTCTGGCTCACCCTCTCCCGCACCTTCTCAATGCCTTCAAAGTCCATCATTTCCAGCGCAGCAAGGGCAGCATCGGCGTTGGCCGGTGCAAAGAATCCCAGCTGGTAGCACTCCTTTGCCGTCTCGTTCTGAGAAAGGCGGCTGAAAGTGCTTTTCTTTGCCGCGCTTACCGTAATGTCGAACACCGGCTCATGGTCGCCCAGCTGCACACCGCCCACATTGCCGCCGGGCACGGCCTGCAGCATCGCATTGCTGAACGGCACATACTCCACGCCGCCGCTCTCGCCAGTAATGCGGTATACCCGCTCTTCGTCGTAGAACTGCCGCATCAGCTCGATCACAAGGTAGCATTCTTTTGCAAACGTCCGGTACGCGCTTTTCAGCATATCGCGGCTAAGTTTGCTGCCCGCCTCCTGCAAAGCCGCAATGGCGCTTGCCGCTGTCAGGCCGCTGGTGGTTCCGCCCTGGCTCACATCCCGGTTGCCGCTGATTTCCTTCAGCTCGCTCACCCGTGCATCCCGGTAGCTGATGCAGTTGCCGCTCAGTACATTGGTCTGCAAAGGCCGGAAACTGTCGTCCGTCAGCCTGCCCACCACGTGCACGATGTCCTTGCCAAAGTCGGCCAGCTCTTCTTCGTTCACACCCGCTGTGTCGCTCAGCACATAACGGGCCTTTGCAGCCAGTTTCACGTTTTCGTCCATGGCGTGGTTCATCTCGTCAATGGCGGTCTGGGTGTCCTTCATCACATCAATGTATCCAAAGCCCGCCGGGCTGTCCTCTTCCCGGAACAGCGGGTCAAACACAAAGGGGTATTTTCCGTGGTCGTAAAAGCCACGCTGGGCATACTGTGGGTCATTCTCGCTGGCATACAGCACCACGCCGTTGCAGTATTTGCAGTAATGCAGCACCGTCTGCCCGCCCTCAAGGGCCTTTTTGTAATACCAGTCCACCACAACGCTTTTGTCGCTGGTGTCAATGCTGTCGTCGTGGATGTACTTTGCCACATCCATGCTGCTGCCCGTGTGCCCGGCCATCTGCGGGTATCGCCCTTCCAGCCGGTCATTGTCCATAAGGCTCAGGCTGAACAGGTGCGGCGTGTCCTGAATATCTTCCACGCCCGGCTCCCAGTACAGCATCAGCAGGTTCACGCTCCGGATGCAGATCTCGCCAAGCCCGCCGCGCGCCGCCGGGTCCCAGAACACGCCCTTCACGCCGGTGCCGGTCTTCAGCTTGCGCCACCATGTGTCGCTGTACACGGTCTCGTAGTCGCACTGCTCCAGCACCGTGGGCAGGATCTTGGAAAGCGCTTTTGCTGTTTTCTCGTCGTCCTCTGCCCGCGGCAGCACGTTCGGTTCCGGGTAGTTGTCCATGGCATCGGCGTGCTTGTTGGCAA
>OLRO01000809.1_pt1 | contig 20915 bp, 10 predicted proteins | sample 1673131 | NCBI WGS metagenome assembly OLRO01 (sample SAMEA3136757, study PRJEB25190) | human gut metagenome | biome: human gut; feature: human-associated habitat; material: faeces | place: Austria | collected 2013 | reverse complement strand
ATGGCAAAGATATATAACATATTAGTAATTTTATAATATCGGTTAATTTTGAACAACTACTTAAAAAAATAAACGAGCTCTTTCTGTCCGGTTTTGAGGCAGACGGCAAAGGCACGTTTTGGTTCGCCGGTGGCAATCCTTTGCGCGTATCATGTTTTAAGGGAACGAAGCTGCAGTGGAGAAGAAAGGTTTCCGACAGCAATACAAAGTTTGCCATGTTCCGTCTGCGAGGTGACAGCCTGTATCTTGTGCACGACCAGAAGCGTGAGCTTATAGTTATTGACAAGAACGGTAAGGGAGACGTGCGTCACATAAAACTTGATCTGGACAGTCTGGCAGACGGGAAAATGTACAACAAGTACTTTGTGATACAAGGTGTGGAATTAAGTGTTCCAACCTATGGTATCTACAGCGTAAGTTATTTCAATTATGACGGCAGATTGTTGCTTAATGACACTGTGGATGTGAATTTCATCAATAGTGTGATGAGTCCGCTTCCACGCATCATGTCGGATAAACTGTTTGATATAGGCAACGAGAATTTCAGATTTATGGATTATAAAGGCAATTACCGTGGGTACAGTTTTTATGACGAAGGTACACGTATGTTTTTAGACTGTGGCAGTATGGATGAGAAAGATGTGACTTATGAATTTAATTTAACAGAGGCAGATAAGTACTTTGACATTTTTCCATTTAACGCGATTACTGATATTACGGACGACAGATGTCATCCTGAATCATATCCGGGCACATACATTCTGCGTGGAACACATTATTATTATGTGGGGTACTACGAGTCAGGTCGTCTTACGGTAGTGGACATGGATCTTGACAAGATGTTTCCTAAGATAGCAAACAGAGAGTATGAATAAAATAAAATGATTATCCGAATGCTGATGTTGCTATAAGTTTTGTTTAATAAAACTGCAATCTCTTAACTGATGATAAATATGCTTGCATCATACAATAATATTTTGTATATTTTCGATGTCAGTCAAATGAACAGTCTTACCGGATTGCCGATAATGAGGAATGATTTTAATGACTTTTTCAGAGTCTTACGGCAGCCAATGGATAAAGATCCGTTGCTGTTATTCCTTATTATATTGATGGGTACATTTATAATACTTATATCATGTGTATGTGAGTCATTACCTTTCATATTGCTGCTTTCACTGTCTGTGTTTATCGTTACAGTACTGCTTTACTGCTTTATAAAAAAACAATAAACGGCAATAGTGAAGACACAGTAGTATAAATCTTGAATATCATAACATATACCATGTGCAAACATTGTGATGTCAGATATAAAAACACTTTGGGCGTTTTATTGACGGTTCTCAAAAAGACCAATAATTGATAGAAACGATACTGGAGTTGGACACCGCCTTATCGCTTTTTCCGTATAAATAACACGACTCCGGAGTCATCGCACGAGTTTATTTCCGTACCGTTATACCAATGCTACGGAAATAACGAAAAAGATTAATGATATTTAACTATTTATCCCTTAAATAATGCTTTGTGTTAACATCGTTAAGTTATTTTTTCTTTACTTTTACCACGCGCAACGGTTACGGATGTGAGGAGAAAGCCAATGAAAAAGGCAAATACGGCGGTAGGCATGTGTGGATTTATCATACATAAATTTGTGAAAGACGAGAACTGTACCGGTGAAAATCATGCCGTCACCTCCAACCGACAAGCATTGTATACAGACAATCAGACAACCTACGAGACGACAAAATGAACAATCATATAGTACTGAGTAAGATGAATGATGTATTTCATAAATCCGCCGTTCCATGAAAGCGGTTATGTGAACATATGCATATTTTTATTCACTTAAAAAAAACAGTGCCAGCGAGCGCAATGAGAGCTTGCTTTCAAATTGCCGGGCGCCGTCTGTTTTATAAAAAAGGAAAGGAGGTAAGCCGTAGATATCACAGCAAAATAGCAAATACAATGAAATAATATATTAAAACCTAAATCGGTAATCAGTCTTAACATGTGTCTTGTAATGCCGTCAGGCAGAGAGAAGCCCGCTTTTGTTGAAGAGATGGCGGATAGCACCTGGAATGAACGGTAAGCAATATGACGGCGGCAGTTCGCAAGAGGGATGATGAGCTTGCAGCCAGACGAAAATGCACTATTAACGTTATAACATACCGACAGAGGTTTAATTCAAATCAACCACATCACTGAAACCAACACCTTTTAATATAAATGTTATGAACAAACAGTTATTGGGAATTAAGAAAACGATTCTTAATATACATAAGCTTATGCTGCCTGTTCTACTGACAGTCATCTCGGCAACAGCCTACGGAGCCGGACACAAGACATTGCAGACAGGCATCGGTAAGCCATACGCATATGCGGCTGTAGAAAAACACAATGACCTTACAACCGTGAACGGGACAAACACAGCCACGCTTCGTGGCAATGCGGTAAGCGGAAACATCGCAAACGACAATAATGTGAGCGTGAACGGACAGGTGACCGACGCCGCGACAGGCGAGCCGGTCATAGGCGCAAGCGTTATAGTGAAGGGCACGCAGACGGGAGGTCATACCGACACAGAGGGACGGTTCGCATTCTCCGCTCCCGCCGGAAGCACACTTGTCATCTCATATATAGGATATAAGAGCATTGAGGTGAAAGCCGGACAGAACATGCACATCAGCATATCTGAGGACAAGAGACAGCTGGGAGAGATTGTAGTAGTGGGATACGGAACGGTGAAGAAAGCCAACCTCACCGGTGCGGTGTCCGCCATAAAGAGCGAGGACATCGTCACCACAAAGAACGAGAACGTGGAGAACATGCTCACCGGAAAGATTGCCGGAGTGCGCGTGGTGCAGAACACGGCGGAGCCGGGCGAGTTCAACAACAGTTTCGACATACGAGGCATGGGCAGTCCGCTTGTCATCGTGGACGGCGTACCGCGCGACAACATGAGCCGGATAGACTCCCACGACATCGAAAGCATATCGATACTGAAAGACGCCTCGGCTGCCATATATGGCGTGAGAGCCGCCAACGGCGTGGTGCTCATCACTACAAAACGCGGAAAGGCTGGTGAACTGGACCTTGAGTATAACGGAAACTTCGGTCTGCAATACCCCACCGGATCGCCGAAATCGGCTCTTGCCGCCGACGCCATGACCATACTCAATGAGAAAAAGATGCATAACGTGAACGGAGGAAGCCTCCGCTTCAGCGACGAGGAGATAGCCGCCTACCGCAACGGGACAAAAAAGTCTACCGACTGGTACGGTGTCATAATGAAAGGCGGAGTTCCCCAGACCGACCACAACATCAGTCTCAGCGGAGGCACTGACAAGATTCACTTCTATACATCGCTCGGCTATCAGTATCAGCAGTCTTTCATAAGGAGCGGCGATGTAAACTATGACAAGTTCAACATGCGTGCCAATGTGACGGCGAAACCTTTCCGCAATCTCACAGTCGAGGCAAGCATGTCGGGAATAATGGAGACAAACAACAAGAGCAATTACGACACACACTGGATAATACGCTGTATGCAGCGTTCCCCATCATACTTTCCGGTGTTCGCCAACGACAACCCCGATTATCTGTATGACACCCGCGTTGACGACAATCCTTATGCCCAGGCACACGCAAAATATGTGGGGTCAAGGCAGTATAAGACAAAGTGGATGCAGAACTCGGCGTCAGCCACATGGGAAATACCTTGGGTGAAGGGTCTTAACATCAAAGGAATGTTCAGCTACGACTATAAGGAGAACAACAACAAGACTTACTGGAACCAGTTCTACACCTACACCTACGACGAGGCGAGCGACACTTACAACGGCACGTCGCACAACGGTCCCAACCGCATACGCCGTCAGGCATACTTCAACGAGGCGTTTCTCTATCAGGTCTCGCTCGGATTCAAACGTCTTTTCGCGGACGCACACAACGTGGACGCCATATTCCTTGTGGAGGGACGCGACCGTAAGGGAGACAACTTCTATGCCCAGCGCAATCTGTCGATGCCTATAGAATATCTCTTCGCGGGTGACTCAAAAGACCAGCAGGGCAGCATGAACAGCGGACAGAATGATGTCTTCCATCTCACAAACCTGTCTTACATAGGCCGTCTGAGCTATGACTATCTTTCCAAATATCTGTTTGAGTTCAGTTTCCGCTACGACGGCTCGTCCATGTTCGCTGCCGGACACAGATGGGGATTCTTCCCCGCCGCGTCGGCAGGATGGCGTGTCTCTGAGGAGAAATTCTGGAAAGAGTCGTCACTTGGCTTCATCAACAATTTCAAGATAAGGGCTTCATACGGAAAGCTCGGCGACGACACGGCTGCCGCATATCAGTACATCACGGGCTACAGCTATCCTGCCGGAGGCGACAACAACCGTCTTCCAGGAGGATATGTGTTTGACGGGGCTTTTGTGAACGCAAGCAAGAGCAAAGGCATTGCCAACCGGGAGATAACATGGTACACCGCAAAGACACTCGACATCGGTGTGGACCTTGAGATGTGGAACGGTATGCTGGGATTCACGTTCGACTTCTTCAACCGCATGCGCGACGGACTGCTCGCCACACGTGCTACAAGCCTTCCGGTGACAGTAGGTACAGACCTGCCGCAGGAGAACATCAACAGCGACAAGACCACAGGCTTCGAACTGGAACTGCGCCACCGCAACACCGTAAGAGACTTCAGATATCAGATAGCGGCAAACGTGTCTTTCACACGTACGAAACTGCGTCATCAGGAGCACGGAGCCTACGGCAACTCATACGACGAATGGCTCAACAGCAGGGAGAACCGTTATGCCGACATATGGTGGGGATACGGCAAGGGAGGCAGATACGGCTCATATGAGGATATAGCGAACTCACCTGTATATGCCGGACGTGAGACGCTGCCGGGCGACTACATGTATGAGGACTGGAATGGTGACGGCATCAAGAGCGACCTCGACCGCCATCCTGTAGCATACAACGGTGTGCCTAAGGTGAACTTCGGTATAAACATGTCGGCGCAATGGCGCGGGTTCGACATCAACGCCCTTTTCCAGGGTGCTTTGAAAAAGTCTGTCAGCTATGTGGAGATTCTTGCCGAGCCTGCATGGGGTGACGACAACTCCGGAACACTCGACTATTTCCTCGACCGCTGGCATCCTGCCGACACCCACGCCAACCCCTACAACACCAACACGGAGTGGATAAAGGGTGAGTATGCCTACAGCGGAACGGTTGCCGACGGCAGCTCGCTGTTCAGGATATTCAACACCAACTACATGCGCCTGAAAAGCGTCGAGATAGGTTACACCTTGCCTGAGAGCGTCACAAAACTCGCGGGCATACGCAGCATCCGCGTTTATGTCAACGGATACAACCTGCTGACGTTCTGCAACATGAAGTATATTGACCCTGAGCATACGAGCGACAACTGGGGATGCTCTTATCCTCTCAACAAGTCGTTCAATTTCGGAGTAAACGTGAAATTCTAAACAAACAGTAAATACTCAAATATGAAAAAGATAAACAAAACCCTCGTCGGAGTAGTCTCGCTCTTTTGTCTGACAGCATGCACCGACCTTGACGTGCCGCCGCTGAACATCGTCAACGACAAACAGATTCTCGGTTCGGAGGGAGGAGTGAAAAGCTATATGGCACGTGTATATGGCGAAATGCCGATAGAAGACTTCAGATACAGCCCTGAATATCTCTACAACCATTTCTGGGTGCTGCGCGTGCCGGCAGGACTTACAGGCGAGGCTCTGTGCCGGGAGTGGAACGGTGCCGCTACCGAAAACACCGTGGCAAACAACACAAACACCTTCGGCAATCAGTACAGACTGATACATGAGCTCAACTACTTCATTGAAAACATCTGCGGTTATGCCGGAAAGTTCAAGGAAGGGCAGACCGACAGATGGAAAGGTGAGATGTATGCCATACGTGCGCTCACTTATTATCAGATGGTGAAGAGGTTCGGAGGCGTGCCGATAATAAACGATGTAATAGATCCGGTGGGAAAGCGTACCGATGAGATAAACAGCCCGCGCAATTCTGAGGAGGAGTGCTGGAGACAGATCGCTGCCGACTTCGACAAGGCTATAGAACTGTTGCCCGAGAAAGAGGAGCAGCGCGGACGCATCAACAAGTATGTGGCAGCCGGACTGAAGGCAAGGGCTATGGTGCATGCCGGGTCGATAGCAAAATACAATGAGGTGAGCTATTTCGACCCGAACACCGGAAAGCGCGTATGCGGAATGGACAAGAGCCTTGCCTGGGATTTCTTCAAGCAGGCATACAATGCCGCAAAAATGGTTGAGGGACATTATTCGCTCTACATGGACGAGTGGAAGGAGGGCGACGCCGTGGCGCAGTATAACAATTTCATGCACATCTTCACCAATGCGGGCAATCCCGAGATAATGCTTGCGCGCGAATACACCTATCCTGAGAGCGTGCACGGATACAACGCCTACAACGTGCCTCACCAGCTGCGCGGAGGAAACGGCTACTCGGCGGAGACCTGCCCTACGCTCGACTTCGTTGAGATGTTCGACGGACTGCCTAAAGACTCCAAGGGACATCTTGACGTGTACAACAGCGACAACACATATAAGTTGTACGGCAGCCCCATGGACTTGTTTGCCGGAGCCGAGCCGCGTCTGCGCGCCACCGTCGTGTTCCCCGGCGATGTGATGAACGGGGAGACTGTCGAGATATGGCGCGGCATTTACACCGCTCCCGACGCTGCCGGTGGCAGGATAAGTCGTCTCACGTCCGACGGTGAGACCCGTGCCTACCAGAACATACCCGAGGTGGAGCGTAAGATTGTCTATTCTTCCAACGACACGCAGACTCCTTACACTCTTCATGACGGCACTGTGATGAATCCGGCGGGACGCAGCGGATACTTCACTGGCTCGGGCGACTGCGCCCTCTCCGGATTCACCATACGCAAGTATATCAGTGAGAAGCTCACCGACGAGAACAGACTGGAGAACCACGACACCGACCCTTGGATGGAACTGCGCTACGCCGAGGTGCTTCTCGTGCGTGCCGAGGCTGCGGCTGAGCTCGCGTCTTTGGGCGACAATTCGTTTATGGCGGATGCCGGGAAGTGTATAGACATGATCAGGCGACGCGCAGGAGCGTCCCTTCTCTCTGATGCCGAGAAAGCCGATGCGGCGTCACTCATACAGGCAGTACGCAAGGAACGGCGCAAGGAACTCGCCTTCGAGAACAAGACGTGGTGGGACCTGAAACGCTGGCGCATCATTGAAAAGGAACAGAACAACAGACGCTGGCGGGTGCTCATGCCATTCTATGCCGACTATGCAGGCAAATGGTTCTTCGACACGCGGCTCGACGAGGGCAACCGTGTCTACACCTTCGACACGCGCTGGTACTATCAGGAGATACCGTCTGACGCCATATCGTCAAGCAACAATCTTATAATACAGAACCCCGGTTATTAATTCATTAAGAAATAACGATTATGAGAAAACTTTTTTATATATTTGTGGCTGTGACATGTCTCACCTCATGCGAGCTCGACGACTACGACGCACCGGAGGAGACTTTCACCGGAGCGTTTGTAGACAAAGCCACAGGTGAGCCCATACAGACTGAGACAGGAGACAACGGCATACAGCTTTATATGTATGAGACAAGCTATAAGGAAAACCCCACTCCATGGAAGTTCACCGCAATGCAGGACGGAACGTTCAGAAACACACGTGTCTTTAAAGCCACATACACCGTCTTGCCTTACGGACCGTTCGTGCCTCTCACAGAGACAGCCGCCGACGGAACGCTCACAAAGGACGAGCGTCTGAAAGACTTCAGGATATCCGGCAAAACCGTGCACCAGTTCAAGGTGGAGCCGTTCCTGCGGATAAAGGTCGTGGGAGAGCCGGTGGTGAAGGACAACCGCATATCCGTCACCGTGCGCATTGAGCGCGGCACGTCCGACCCACGCTATCAGCAGGACTGCACCGACGTGGTGCTCTTCGCCAACAACTCAAGCACATATGTGGGCAACAACAATTACGACAGCCGCATATCCACCTTCGTCAGGGGCGATGAGGCTAAGAACGCCGTCGGACACGACATCACTCTTACTACCGACGATGTGAACAAGGCTAACGGCACTCACCAGAAGTATTACGTAAGAGTGGGAGCAAGGACCGGTTTCAGGACTAACGGTGTGAGCCGGTACAACTACACCGCGCCTCTCACGGTTTATGTCCCTTGAACAGAAACGAACGTGTGATTAAAGTAAAAATATAAGTGTTTTTAAAAAAATGTTTTTTTTGAAGAACGGGATGCGTCGTGATGATGCGTCCCGTTGTTTTTTTATCAGTCCGCACCTGTCATAGAGCTTTCACCCTATCCCGTGCCGGTGCCATACGGTTTTTATTCCTTTCGCCTGTAATACGTGGCTTTCCACACCTGTCATAAACCGAAGGCTGCATGGCGGCGGCAGTGTCGGGGATGGACGCGGATTCGGCAATCAAATGGAGAAAAACGCCTTGGCAGTCTGTTTGCCGGTCAGTGTCTTATGTTCGCAAATATACCAATAAGTCGCAACAATGTTACAAGACAAAAATACGGTTTCACGGCTTTACTTGAAAAAATAATACAGCGGCTGTGACATCTCATGAGCAAATTATCTTACCGTTATACCAATGCTACGGAAATAACGAAAAAGATTAATGATATTTAACTATTTATCCCTTAAATAATGCTTTGTATTAACATCGTTAAATTATTTTTTCTTTACTTTTACCACGCACAACGGTTACGGAGACTGTAATGTCGGACCGTGATAAAACCGTTTCGTGCGCATTGTCTTATCCCGGATAAAGTCATGGAATGCAAATTACGCAGCGGGAAAGAGACAATAATTAAAGAATAAGATAACTGAAAACATTGAAGCATTATGAAATCCTTATCATTACCGAAGGCGCCTTCCTGACAAACAGAACACATTTTCACGCAAATGTCACATCCCTATGTCACCATGACATGACAGTCATGTGGGAGCGACACCAATATTACCACTCACTTTATAAACAAATCTTTATTTTTATGGAACACCATTCAAGTAAGAAAAGTATCCTGCCTGCCAACAGACGTCTGTCGCAGTTGGCTACGGGAGCAACGCTTGTATGCGCAATGCTCGCTGCCAATGCGGCTTCGTCAGATGCTTTTGCAGGCAGCCTGAAAAATTCTGTCGTGCAGACGGCGCAGCAGAAGAAAGAGATAAAAGGTCGTGTCACCGACCGCAACGGTGAGCCGCTCATAGGCGTCACCATTGCCGAGAAAGGCACGCAGAACCGTGCTATAACCGATGTGGACGGCTACTACACCATCAATGTGGAGTCGGCGGCTCCGGTCCTCGAAGTGTCGTATGTGGGTTACACCGCAAAGTCCGTGGCTGTGAACAACCGCTCCAACATAGACGTCACCCTTGAGGAAGACCTCAAGACTCTGGGCGAGGTTGTGGTGCAGGGCTTCGGTCTCGCACAGAAGAAAGAGTCGCTCACGGGAGCCATCTCGAGCATAGGCGACAAGGACATATCGCGTACTCTGGCAACAACCACCTCGGGAGCCCTTGTGGGAAAGATTGCCGGAATAAACAGCCGTCAGGCAGACGGACGCCCGGGAGCGAGCACATCGCTGCAGATACGCAACATGGGCACTCCTCTCTACGTCATAGACGGTATAGTGAAAGATGAGGGACAGTTCAACAACCTCGACGTGAACGACATCGAGCAGGTGAGTGTGCTGAAGGACGCCTCCGCAGCCCTCTACGGTGTGCGCGCCGCCAATGGTGTGGTGGTCGTGACAACCAAGCACGGCAAGGTGAACGACAAGCCGTCCATTCAGGTGAACGGCTATTACGGATGGCAGAACAACTCGCGTATGGCGAAGCCTGCCGACATAGGCACATACATGCGTGCCTACACGGCGGCGCAGACCGTTCAGGGAGCCGACCTCACTTATTCGAGGGAAGACTACGCCAAGTGGATGCAGGGAAAGGAAGACGGCTACCGTCCGTTCGACTGGTACAAGTACATCTGGGTGACCTCTCCGCAGACCTATATCAACGTGAACACATCGGGAGGTTCTGAGAAGATAAACTATTACTTCTCCCTCGGACACCTCAAGCAGGACGCTGCCATACGCAACTACGGAGGGTTCTCGCGTACCAACGTGCAGATGAGCGTGGACGCCAGGATAACAAAGAAATTCACTGTGGGAGCGTCTATGAACGGACGCATAGAGACGCGCCAGCAGCCCGGAGTGCCCGGAGGCGACGACTACTGGCTGCCGCAGTTCGCCGTCTACCGCAACCTTCCCACCAAGCGGCCCTTCGCCAACGACAACCCTAAATATCCGCAGAAGGTGTCGTCGGAGGCTGACACCAACTTCGGACTGCTCAACTACACCATGTCGGGCAAGTTCAAGGAGAGGTGGCGCGTGGCTCAGCTCAACGCGCACGCCGACTACGAGTTCCTGCCCGGACTCAAGGCGCAGTGGCTCGTGGGCTACTATCTGGCTTACCAGCAGCTCAACAATCACGAGTACACATGGAAGCTCTACGGCTATGACAAGGAAAACGACAGCTACTATGTCACCGACGAGATGAACAACCCGTGGCGCGAGCGTCGTCTCGGACATAAGGAGGAGCTCACGTCCAACCTCCGTCTCACATACGACAAGACCTTCGGACAGCACCACGTGGCTGCCGTCATAGGTCTGGACGCATCCAAGCTGCGCGCTCCTTCCACATGGGTACACGCCCAACCGGCAGCCAACTCGATGGAGCTTATCTACACCACCTCGATGGACGAGTATCAGGACACCGGCGACAACACCGAGACCCGTCTCGGATGGATAGGACGTCTCAACTACGACTTCGCCGGAAAATACCTCGTCGAGTTCACTGTCCGCCGAGACGGAGCGTGGAAGTGGGCTCCCGGCCACCGTTGGGGAACATTCCCCGCAGGGTCTGTGGGATGGCGCATCTCTGAGGAGGACTTCTGGAGAGACAGCAAGCTGGGCTCCATCTTCAACGACCTGAAGATACGCGCATCCTACGGTGTCGTGGGCGACGACAACATTGACGCCAACGTCTACAGGGCTTACGACTATATGAGCGGCTACAACTACAATCAGGGAGGCACCGCCATCGACGGCAAGTATGTCATCGGCTCGAAGGCGCGCGCGCTGCCTGCCACCACCTTCACGTGGATGAAGGCTCACATTCTCGACATCGGTATAGACTACGCCTTCTTCGGACAGCGTCTCACCGGTTCGCTCGACTACTTCAGCCGCAAGCGTACGGGTCTGCCCGCAAGCCGTTATGACGTGCTCATCCCTGTCGAGGTGGGATTCAGCCTGCCGCAGGAGAACCTCAATTCCGACGTGCGCCGCGGTTTCGACGGTGCCATCCGCTGGTCTGACAAGTATCGTGACGTGAACTATTCGGTAGGTTTCAACTTCACCTATGCGCGCCGCTACAACTGGGAACAGTACAAGCCGCGTTTCAGCAACTCATGGGATGAGTACCGCAACTCGGCATGGCACCGCTATGCCGGAATATTCTGGGGATACAAGAGCGACGGACAGTTCCAGTCGTGGGAGGAGATAGCCAACTGGCCAGTGGACAACGACCAGAAGGGTAACCGCACATTGCGTCCCGGCGACATAAAGTATAAGGACCTCAACGGCGACGGTGTGATAAACGACATGGACCTCCGTCCCATAGGTTATACCACCGACAACACGCCAAACTTCAACTACGGCATCAACCTCGCCATGCAGTGGCGCGGCTTCGACGTGGCTCTCGACTTCACAGGCGGCAGCGGCATGGGCTTCAACCCCAACTGGGAGCAGAAGCTTCCGTTCCACGACGGAGGAAACAACCCGCAGTACTACCTGAGCGACACATGGAGCCTGAGCGACATCTACGACGCCGGAAGCAAGCTCACCAGAGGCAAGTACCCCATGCCTCTCATCGGCAACAGCTCTCACAGCAACTATTGGAACAGCGACTTCTGGTTTGTCAACGTGAGCTACATCAAGCTGCGCAACTTCGAGGTGGGCTATACCTTCCCTGCCAAGTGGCTGTCGTTCATGAAGGCGCAGTCGCTGCGCGTATACTGCTCCGGCACCAACGTGTTCGTCATCACCAACAAGCCGGGATACGATCCTGAAGGCACCACCGACAGCGGTCTGCAGTATCCTACAACGCGCGTTATAAACATCGGTTTCAATCTCACATTCTAAAGCCTTTAAACGTTATGAAGACAAAACATATATTTGTGACGGCGCTCGCGGCAATCACCCTGAGCAGCTGCAACGGATTCCTCGACCAGGATCCTGACTCGATATATCCTGATGAAGTCGTGTTCGGCGATGCCAACATGATAGAGTCGGTGCTCTCAAACCTCTACAGCCGTGTTAACTACGGCATGAACCTCAACGACAGCTACAGCTTCACTTACATCGACGAGGCTGCGAAGATGGACGGAGGTCCGGACGAGCGGTCAACATATGAGGACAACCTGTGGCGGGTGTACGACTATGAGTTCGTGCGCGACTGCAACCAGTTCCTTGCGGGACTGAAGAAGTCGTCCGCACTGTCAGAGGCGGCTAAGAAACCGCTCGAGGGTGAGGTGCGCTTCCTCCGCGCATGGTGCTACTTCAACATGGTGCGCAGCCTTGGCGGCGTGCCGCTGATGGGCGACGAGGTGTTCGCCTACAACGGTCCGCAGGATGTGGGCAAGCTCACAAGGAAACGCTCCACGGAGGCTGAGTGTTACGACTACATCATCAGCGAGTGCAAGGCTGCCGCTGAGATCATGAGCACTTCCACCAACACCCATTCGGCACGTGCCAACAAGTGGACGGCTCTCATGCTGGAGGCGCGCGCGGCTGTGTATGCTGGCTCGCTCGCCAAGTACAACAACAAACTTGACAGACCCATAAAGACCGCAGGAGGCGAGGTGGGCATTCCAGCCAACCTGTCTGAAGGATATTATAAGACTGCCCTTGCCGCAGCCAAGGATGTCGTAAAGAACAGCCCCTACTCGCTGCAGGACACCAAGGAGAACAAGGGGGAGAACTTCTACAACGCCGTGTGCATAAAGGACAACAACACGGAGGTGATATGGAGCCGCGACTACGACTCGCCCACAAGCACCGTGAGTTTCTCCAATGCCAACATCCCGTCACAGTTCAAGGAAGACATAGACAACAGCTATGCCGGACCGACGCTCAACATGGTTGAGATGTTCGAGCCGCTGCAGACCGACAAGCCTGGTGAGGGAGAGCCTGTGAAGACCAAAAACGCCGACGGCTCGCCGGTGTTCTACAAGACCGCAAGCGCACCGTTCGACTCGCGCGACCCGCGTCTCTACGGCTCTGTGCTCTATCCGGGCGGAAAGTTCCGCGGCGCGCCGTGTCTGCTCCAGGCAGGACAGGCTTATCAGGAGAACGGTGTGTGGAAGTTCCGCACGGGCGACCTCAACTCTGTCGATGCCGACGGCAATGTCATAACATCCATAAACGGACCGAAGTACAGCAACCAGCAGTTCATAAACAAGACGGGATTCTATTTCCGCAAGTTCCTCGACGAGTCCGCAGGTTCGTCGCTGCGCAACGGTGCACGCTCCGACATGTGGTGGGTCTACTTCCGCATGTCAGAGGCTTACCTCATAGCCTGCGAGGCATCCTTCGAGCTCGGCGACAACGGCAGCGCGCTCACCTACATAAACGCCGTGCGCAAACGTGCGGGGGTACAGCCTCTGGCCACAGTCACCTTCGACAACATCGTGCATGAGAACGCCGTGGAGTTCGCATTCGAGTTCCACCGCTGGTGGGACCTCAAACGCTGGCGTCTTGCCGACAAGATTTTCAACGGCAACAGCAGCGACCGCAGGGCACGCCACCGCATGCTGTGGCCCTACCTCGTGGTAGACCCGGGCAACCCGCACAACGGGGAGTGGATGTTTGTGGAGGACTTCTACTGGATGTCGCCCAACGCCCGCTACTTCCAGGCAAAGAACTACTACAACTTCATAGACGACAGCTGGATGGACAAGAACCCGCTGCTCGTGAAGAATCCCTATCAGTAAGGAGTGAGGAATGTATAGGGATATAAAGGTGAGAAAGCATACTGTAAGTGAAATTTAAATACAAAACGCAAAAGATATTATGAAAAAGATATTGTTCAACATAGTGCTCGCGCTGGCTGCCGCAGCGGGTCTGAGCTCATGCGGATACGACAACTTCGACGAGCCTGAGACAACGTTCACCGGAAGCGTGAGGTATAAGGGTGAGAGCCTGCAGCTCCGGGGCACGTCGGGAGCGGTGTGCGTGCAGCTCTATCAGGTGGGCTTCCCGCTCAAGTCGCCCATTAACGTGTATGTCAACCAGGACGGAAAGTTCTCCGCCAGAGTGTTCAAGGGGCATTACAAGCTTGTAACCAGAGACAACAACGGACCGTGGGTCAACTCGCGCGACTCCATTGACGTGAACGTGAAGGGCGCGACCAACGTCGATATAGAGGTGAAGCCGTATTTCCTTCTGGGCAACGCCACCGCCACAGTGAGCGGCAACACCGTCACGGCTACGTTCAACATCGAGCGCATCGTGGACGACGCTGCCATCGAGAGCGTGTATCTCTGTTTCGGACATACAATGCTCTGCGATGCCGCGCAGAACGATTTCCGCATCGACATCCCTGCGTCTGACCTGCATGTAGGGCAGAACTCCGTCACGCGCACATTCACCGACGCGCAGATAAAGAAGATGAAGAGCATCGGCTACACACGTCTCGTGACGCGCATCGGACTGAAGAGCACCGCCACATCGGAGTGCATCTATTCGCCCGTCATCACGCTGGAGTGACGCCGCACACAGGTTTTTAGCCGGGATAGGGTCACCCGTTCCGGCACCGTGTGTGTCACTCATGGCACCGCACATGCGAGTTTAGTGCTTTACATAACAGTTTTTCATGAGGGCGTGTCAGATATATACCTGTCTGATGCGCCCTCTTTTTCTCAGGTCATGAGGTGTGACGCTTTTCCCGATCATGACATGCCATCACACCGCCAACGCCTCTTTCCCGTCCAACCGAAGATTATTCGTTACCATCCCGTCCTGCCGCCATCAAGTAAATGAGCAGGAATCCAATCACAATATCCGCTTCCCACCAAAGTAGAGACGCAAAATCTTGCGTCTCACAAGCAAGGATGCACAATAAACTGAGGCGAAATATGCCTGTCATTGCTGAGTTTGTTGCTCGGGAGACGCAAGATTTTGCGTCTCTACTGGGCATGCGCCATTGAGCGGGTAATGAGGGAATGGCACATGCGCGATGCATACCGGGATGCATGAATATACGGTTCCGGCAGTAAAAAATCTTTACAAAACAAAATCGCGAAACAGGAAATGCGAAGGCATTAAAACCGTATAAAAAGCGCATACGGACTCATTCCGCCGGTGCGCAGGTCCGTTCTGTTGTGCGGAAAAGCCTTTCCCGGCTTTCCAAAACACCATTCCTGCATGCCTGAACACATCCTTCCGCCACCTCGAAAAGGCTTTTCCGCAATCCCGAAAAGCCTTTCCTGCATGTCGGGAAAAGCCCGTCCGTGTCATATTTGAGTGTATCAGACTGACCTTCAGACAAATACGTAAAATGCAAATAAGCCGCGTATTTGCGCCCGCGAGCCCCTGCCGTCGGCTGCAGGACGCTCTCGCGGAGTTGAGGAAGAGCGTGAATGAATAATTATGCATAAATGGCAAGGAGGAAAAGGTTGGGAAGTCCGACTATACATTCGGTCTTAGCTTCTGAATAACGGATAAGCGGCTGTTCATGACTTGTGCCATCGGCAAGTCTTGAACAGCCGCTTGTGTATTGTCGCGATGCGGGATTATCTCGCGATTTTCTTTCCTCCTACGATGTACAGACCGCGTCCCATGCTGTCTATATCGTCTCCCAGATAGCGTCCGTCGATGCTGTATACACGTCTGTCGGAAGCTTTTCCGTTCACGGTCACGCCGCCTATGCCGTCAGTGACAGGCTTCGACACCCTCACCTCGTCGAGGAACTGGCGCATGGACGACGCGAACTTCAGGCGTCCCTTGCCGCTCATGTCAAGCGTCATCTCACACTGCCGCCACTTCTCCTCCGTGATGTCAAACGTTCCTATTTCGGTCTCCGTGCCCGTGCTGCTGTCTATGAAGCTCACGGTCATGGTGCTTTCCTCACCGCTCCACGGACCGGCGAGACAGCTAAGCACGGCTCCCTTCTCAGCCACAAACTCCGGAGAGGTGAGCGAGCCGGGCGTGCTCTTCGTGCCGAAACGCGCGCACTGTGCTCCGGCATACTGCTTCACGCCGGTCCATCCTTCGAGGTCGGTGAGCAAGGCTGAGCCTCCCATGCCTGTCCACATGCCGTCGTTGCCTCCCTGGCCGGAGTTGTCGTCGAAGGTCTCGAGCAGCAGGTAGGCGTCGCGCTCCACCGGTGTGGAGTGGAAACGGAACGATATTGTCCCGTCGGCGTCCTTCTTTATGTCCGTGACAGACATGCCGAGGCTCTTCCGTCCGTCCGCGTTCTTCGAGTACCACAGCGGTTTCGGCATCGAGATGCTGTTCAGGCAGTCGTTCCCTCCGTACGGATAGAGGTCGCCCATGATGTCGGTAGTGTCGGTCGTTGCAGAGTTGTCGGCATGGAATATGGTGCAGCGTTGTCTCTCGCTGTCGTTGTTCACGGTGTTCTCATACCACACCTTCTCGTCATAGTCCACGTGCATCGCCATGAGTCCCGACGCGAACTGTGCGGCGTCCCATCCTGTCTGGCGGCGGTTTTCAAGGATGATGAACTCGTCCTTGTTGCCGCTGTTGTATATTATGTAAGCCTCTCCGCCCTCGCTCGTGGGCTTGAGAGCCGTCACCTCCGTATCTTCCGTCAGTTCCACGGGAGTGATCCAGCCTGCCACCCACTTCTCGTATGCGGTGTAGCCCGACGGAGTGAACCCGCCGTCGTTGTAGCTTCCGTAGTCCATGAGGTCCCATCTGTCCATGCCGAAGTTGCTCGCGCCATACTGCGATGTGTCATACATGTCGGGATAGCCCAGACAGTGTGAGAACTCGTGGCATATCGTTCCGATGCCGTCCACGGTCTCCTTGTAGTTGTCCCTGTCGTCGAGAGTCATCTCGCAGCTGCACGCATAGGTGTTTATGTCCACGTTGTCGAGATTGAGCTTGCTGCCGTAGTCGCTGTCGGAGAGGGTCCACTTGTGGGGCCATATGGTGTCTTCCGACCCGCCTGACGCCTCGCCCATTCCGGCGTAGAGGGCGAACACCTGGTCCACCTCGCCGTCGCCGTCCCAGTCATAGTCGGCGAAGTTCACCTCACCGTCTATCGCCTTGCACGCCTCGGCTACCATCTCGCCCGCACGGGCGTCACCGCTTATCCCGGCGTTCTGTCCGTAGTAAGCGTATCCGTTGGGCATTGTCACCGGACCGACGACGTCGAACTCCACATCGAACACACCGTTGCTCTGTGCCTTGAAATAGTCTCTCACACTGCCGTGGAAACCGTCCTCCGTCGTGAATCCAGGTTCGTTTGCCACGCCTTTGTAGAAGGTGAGGCCGTGAGAGTCCTTGAATTTCTTGTCGCTGAACTGCACAAGGATTATCAGTCCCTTCTTCTTTCCCTCGAACACCTTGCCCGTTCCGCCCGCGAGCTTGCGCGCCCTTGCGCGGTTGGCGTTGTCGAACACCGCCCGGCGCGCCTTGGCATGAGCTGCCAGAACGGTCTTTTCCACCTTTGTGTACACACCGCCTGACCCGCTGACATAGCAGTCGCCGCTCTCCGACTGATAGTAGTGCACGATGTCGTCTCCCGTCAGTCGGGCGCGCACTTCCTGTCCGTCAGCCAGGCGCAGGGTTTTCCAAAGCCCCCGCTTGGCTGGAACGGCAGCCGCTCCGAGTACAAGCGAGAGCATGACAGAACAAATAAAAAGTCTTTTCATATCTACAAATGTTTGAATAAATAAGCCTTTTGGTAAAGCAGCCACAAAACTACAAATTATTTACTAAATATCGTATAATAGTTACGGATATACGTGTTTTTTCGTAATTTTGCCTTATAAGTAATCCAAAAACCGAACAATTGAGAATGAAAAGACAACATTTCATACTGCCTTTGGCATGTGTGGCGGTGCTCGCAGGATGCTCCGCACGCAGCAACACCGACGACGCAACATTGCAGCAGATACCGTTCCAGCAGGTGACTCTGGAGGACAACTTCTGGCTTCCGCGCCTGAAGACACAGAAGGAGGTGCTCGTGCCGTTCGCGCTCGACAAGGTGCGTCCTGCCATGGACAACCTGCGCAAGACGGGAAACTGGCTTCACGGGGTGAAGGACGAGCTGCCTTTCCCCCACCGCTTCGTGGCGTCAGACCTCTACAAGGTGATGGAGGGGGCGGCTTATCTGCTCACTCTGGAGAGGGACGCCGCGCTCGAGCACACCATGGACAGCATCATCGACCTCATAGGGCGCGCCCAGCAGGACGACGGCTATCTGTATGAGGCGCACACCACGGGCGTCTCCGCAAACCACGAACACTGGGGCGGAGCGGGCATGGGCGACCGCCCTTACTCGTGTGTGGTGCACAGCCATGAGCTCTACAACATGGGGCACATGTATGAGGGAGCCGTAGCCTACTGGCAGGCAACGGGCAAGGACAAGTGGCTGAGGATAGCCGAGAAGAACGCGCGGCACATAAACCACGTGTTCTTCGAGGGCGACCCGAATTACAACGGAGGCAAACCGGTGAACCAGGCTCCGGGACATGAGGAGATAGAGCTTGCGCTGGTGAAGCTCTTCCACGCCACGGGCGACACGCTGTATCTCAACATGGCGAAGCGTTTCATAGACATACGCGGAGTGACATACCGCCCGGACGGCGACGGGGTGATGAGCCCGAGCTACGCCCAGCAGCATCTTCCGGTGAGACAGCAGACAAAGGCTGTGGGTCACGCCGTGCGAGCCACATATCTCTATTCGGGCATGGCTGACGTCATGGCGCAGACAGGCGACACCACGCTGCGACCCGCCCTCGACAGCATCTGGACCAACATCGTGGACACACGGATGCACATCACCGGCGGACTGGGAGCCGTACACGGCATCGAGGGATTCGGTCCGGAATATCTGCTTCCCAACAAGGAGGCTTACAACGAGACGTGCGCGGCTGTGGGCAACGTGATGTTCAACTACCGCATGTTCATGGCTGAGAAGGACGCCAGATACATAGACGTGGCTGAGGTGGCTCTCTACAACAACGTGCTGGCGGGCGTCAGCCTCTCGGGAAACAGGTTCTTCTATGTCAACCCGCTCGAGACCGACAGCCGGCAGGCGTTCAACCAGGGTGTGAAAGGACGCTCGCCGTGGTTCGGCACGGCATGCTGCCCGTCAAACATAGCGCGCCTCATACCGCAGATTCCGGGTATGATGTATGCCTATACCGACGATGACATATACTGCACCTTCTATGCCGGCACATCCACGGTGATACCGCTGAAGAAGGGAAAGGTGAGCCTGAGCCAGCAGACTGAATATCCGTTCGGCGAGACAATACGTTTCGAGATAAGTCCCGAAGGCGGCAGCGGCAGGTTCGCCCTCCACCTGCGCATCCCCACATGGACCGGCACGCAGTTCGTTCCGGGCAGGCTCTACTCGTATGCCGGTGACAGCCGCGCCGCATGGCAGCTGCTGGTGAACGGTGAGGAGGTGAAGGCTGTGCCAGAGAAAGGCTTTGTCACGGTCAGCCGCACATGGAAACGGGGCGACCGCGTGGAGCTGCGTCTGCCCATGCCGGTGCGCTTCAACAGGGCGTTGCCGCAGGTCGAGGCTGACAGAGGACGGCTCTGCGTCACGCGCGGACCGCTCGTCTACTGCGCCGAGGCGGTGGACAACGCCGCCATGCCGGCAAGCTACGTGCTCTCGCCCGACGACGCGACAGGTGTGAGGAAAGCCTCGGACGGACCGCTCAAGGGCATCGACTTCGTGACGGTGGAGGCGCGCTCGGTGCAGGACGGAGCCGACGGCACCCTCACGATGGTGCCCTACTATGCGTGGGACAACCGTGGCGACGGTGCCATGACTGTGTGGATGGCAGACAACGACAGCCTTGCGAGGGCGTCCATACCGGTCATCCCGGAATACATCTCCGACGTGAAAGCCACGCATACGTTCGAGCAGGACGACGTGCTTGCCATGGTGACTAACGGCTATCCCGCCTCTTCGCACGACACGTCCATACCGCGCTGGACAAGCTGGCCCGAGAAAGGAAGGGAGCAGACCGTCGAGATGACTCTCAAACGTCCGCTCAGGCTGCAGAGCCTCTCGGTGTACTGGTATGACGACAACGGCGGGGTGCAGGTGCCGCAGTCGTGGACTCTCGAGTACAAGGCTGACGGACAGTGGAAGCCTTTCCCCATATACGTCACCGACGAATACCGCGTTCTGAAGGACCAATACAACATGGTGCACCCCGGCGAGGACATCACGGCGGAGGCGTTGAGGCTCCACATTGTGCCTGAAGCCGATGCGGCGGCAGGCATACTGAGCGTGCAGATAGAGGAGGTGAAGTGAGACCGGCGTGAGGTCTCGCCTCACTTCGGCTCCGGCTTGCGCATACGGCATCTGATTACCTTGCGGTTTTTGTCGGCTATCCAGCACGATGCGAGTATCGGAGATTCCAGACCAGCCTTCTTCCAGCCCTCCCAATATATCGTGACACAATGGTAAATGTCCTCCGGGAGCGTCCCTTCCGGTATCTCGTCCTTTTTGAAAGCCCTGTATTTCTCCGGTA
>OLRO01000795.1_pt1 | contig 21212 bp, 12 predicted proteins | sample 1673131 | NCBI WGS metagenome assembly OLRO01 (sample SAMEA3136757, study PRJEB25190) | human gut metagenome | biome: human gut; feature: human-associated habitat; material: faeces | place: Austria | collected 2013 | reverse complement strand
AAAAAATACAAGAATTAAAAAGCGAGATTAATGAAATTCTGAAGAAATACTTAAACGACAAAGTTACAAATGTGACATTAGATATAACCTGCATGAATTAAGGAAGGTGATTAACGTATGAAACCAATAATAATTGGTGTTGATACAGGAAATCGTTGTATTAAAACTGTACATAATGTGTTTGTATCAGGTATTAATAAGCAAAAAGCAAAGCCTATACAAAGCAAAGAAGTGCTTAAATATAATGATGAATACTACACCTTAACAAAGAAACGTGTAAATTATTTACAAGACAAAACTGAAAATGATGAATATTTTGCTTTGACTTTGTTCGGAATTGCTAAGGAATTGAAATTCAGAGGAATAAAACCGTCAAATGAAGCTATTCCGATTTTGCTTGGAGTCGGCTTACCACCTTCACATCTGGGATTGTATAAAGATAAGTTCAAAAAGTATTTTGAACGAGCATTTATAAAATTCAATTATGAAGGTGAATCATATAAGATTCAAATTCAAAATGTAATTGTTTTCTCACAAGGATATGCGGCTATATTTGACGATTTTCAGCAGATAAGCACATTTGATAAATCATATATAGTCGATATTGGTGGATATACAACTGATGTCATTCAACTGAATAACGGTAAGATTGACACAAATGTTTGTCAGTCAATAAATGCCGGAATGATTATTCTTTATAACAAGATAAAAGATGAACTTGAAAATAAATATGGTATTGCACCGGACGAAAATCAAATAGATCACATAATGGCAACAGGTATTGAAATTAATCCTAAATATCCAATGGTTGATATTATAAATCAAATAACAACAAGGTATGTTGAAGATTTAGTCAGTCTATTGAAAGAAAAAGGAATAATTTTAACATTTGCCAAAGGAATCTTTATCGGAGGCGGTTCTATTCGATTAAAGAAATGGATTGACCAAAATCAAGAGATATACAAGCCATATTACATTGATAGTATACATGCTAATGCAAAAGGCTATGAAGCGTGTTTAAATGCCATTCAAAACCAAAAAAAGAGTGGGTGATATAAATGCAAGCTAAGAAAAATAAAAGGCGATTTACAATTCAGTTTAATGAGATTGAACCGTCACATTTATTAGCAATAGAAGTGCTTAATGACTTGCCATCACGCTCCGTAGCGAGATATATTGCGTTAGCAATAGAATATTACGAAAGTAATATAAAAAAAGTTACAAAAAAAAGTAACACAGATAATTCGGTGAAAAGGAAAAGAGGTAGACCACCAAAGGTTCAATCTAAACCGGAAGAAACACAATCTGTTTTGACTGAGCAGTCAACTGTTTTAGAGAAAACCGAAGAAATACCTCAACGCCATTCACATATACAAAATAATCAAGGAGTCAAAAAAACAAATGATACGGCTGATAATGTTGAACAAGTAGACGGACTTAAAATGGAATTAATTGATGATGAAGATGAGAGTCCTAAAGTTGATCCGACAATGTTAGAAAGTATGATGGGATACATAAATTCCTGATATTTGTTTTTTGACGAAAGAAGAAAGGAGTTGGTCGTAATGACTAAAGTAATGAGTGCATTTGATAATGCAATGATTAAAGCTCAGTGTACGGCAATGGACGAGGCTTCAAAAATGAAACAAGATAAGACAAGCAAGTTTGCGAGAATTGCTATTACAGCAATGGCTTGTATGGCTATGTTACTTACTTGTGTATTTGCAGATGGAGGCTCAATTGAAGGACAAATAGCATCAGGTATGGGAAGTGTTTATGGCGTTCTAAAAACAATTGCTATACCGATTGCAGCTGTTGCTTTGGGTTTTGCTGCTTGCCAAATTTTTGCCGGTGGTGAAAAGGGTATGGAGAAAGCTAAGAAAACAATACTTTACACCGCCATTGGTATAGCTATTGTTTTTCTTGCCCCAACAATTATCAACCAAATCAGTGGTTGGTTTAGTAACAGTGGAGATGCCGGAGTCTTTTCAGCATAACTCAAATAACAAAAGGCATTCACACTCAGTTGTGAATGCCATATCTAAAAAGGAGGAGGTATAGAATGCTAAAAGCAGATAACATCTGCCATAAATTCGGTAGATGCAAAAAATATAAAAAGCTAATTATAGGTATTGTCACTATATTTAGCATAATGTGTGTTGCATGTACGGCATTTGCGGCGGATAATACTGCTGCATCTGTTCTTGGTCAAGCCGGTTTAGGTAGTCCAATGGGAAAGTTTTTCAATTTTATGGTTAAAATTTCGTTGCCAACTGCTGCTCTTGGTTTAGCCATATGTGGTTTTTCGTTTTTTATAAGCAGTGATAAAGGCAGAGAAAAACTAAAAGCAAACTTGAAAAATATCGGTATTGCAATAGCAGGTATTATGCTGATTCCGACAATAATCTCTTTTGCGGTTAATCATGTGGGTAATACCGAATGGAAAGAAGATAGCTTTGAAAATAGAAGTGTTATCTTAGATTCTGCCATTAAAGATGGTCAAGTTGCTGATATGAGTGACGGACCGTCAAAGGACGTTGATGTAGATTCTTCTCCTAATCCGAAAGACTAATCATAGAGAAAGGAGAAAAAGTTTATGTTTAATAATTTGGTAAGTACATTGGTTAATTGGATGGCATCAGGATTAGATTTTGCGATAAATTGGATCATTAAGATGTTAGGTTTTAATATCAGCTTTTTTACCAATAATTTTCCGGTTGTATTAACCTTATACGGAATATTACAGGGAGTTGGAATAGCATTGGTTATAGCCATAGCAATTTTCCAACTATATATGTTTTTTTCCGGTCCGTTATCAGATAAAGCAACTACAAGCTCACCTTTGGAAATATTAGTAAGAAGTATTATTGCAATTCTGCTGATATTTTTAGGAAACTACATATTAGAGTTTATTGTTAATTTATTCTCGTATCCATACGCTAAAATGATGGAAATTGATGCCACAAAAATAGCTGGCGGTGAAGAAGATGTCATGACAAATGCAGCAAAAATTATTGCAATGTATGATCCACGAGCAAATGGTGGTGGATTTGGAGTATTACTTGCTTTAATTATAATAATCGTTATAGGTTGGAATACAATAAAACTGTTACTTGAAGTTGTAGAACGATATTTGATGGTAGGTGTATTAACATTTACTTCACCTCTTGCTTGGTCTACTGTTTCATCACGTTCAACACATCAAATATTCTCAAAATGGTTTAGTATGTTTTTAGGTCAATGTTTGCTGATGCTATTAAATGTATGGTCAGTAAAAATGCTAATGTCTATTCTTGCAAATGGACAATCGGATGTATTTTTACGATTTATATTGGCTATTGCATTTTGTAGAGTAGCACAAAAATTTGATACATATCTACAATCAATGGGTATAAATGCAGCTCATACCGGTGGTTCGCTTGCAGATGATTTATTGGCACTTGGAGGAACATTAAAATCAACAGCAGGTGGAATTATAACAGGTGCAGGTAATAAAGAATTGGGACAAATGGTTGCTAAACACGGTATGGCAGGTACTCTTGGCTATGGTCTTGGTAAATTTGCAGGAAATAGTGCAATTAAAAATGGCAATGGTTTACCTAAAAAAGACGGTACTGATCTAAAAAATACAAATAATTCGACACAAACAACATCTTCGGATGAACCTACATTAACTTATGATGACAACGGAAACCCAATCAGAAATGATGAAGATGAAAATACAGCAACGACAACAGCACCGACATCGGTTACCGATCTAAAAGAACAAGCTAAAAAGTATCAAAATGTATTTGATGAAAACGGTCAAGTTAAGGGTAATCAATTAGGTAAAGATATTAATAATAAACCTATATTAACAGGTACGAATTCACAAAACCTTGCAAATGCAATTGTTCATTCATCAACTAAAGAAGCTATGAATAGCGGTGCACAAATGGGTAATGCTTCGGAAATAAAAGCAAATACTATTATGCACAATACACCTGATACTGCAAACAGAATAATGAATGCAAACGTAAACGGTGGTATTCAAGATGAAGCGGTTAAAACAGCAACATATCAAAAACTGTTTGACGGCGATACACCGAGTGACGGTGGTGTTGAAAATGTATTGCCGGGACTAAGTGAACAAGTACAGCAATCATCAGACGGCTTTGGAGTAGAAAATTTTGAAATGAATATGAATGACGGAGAAATATCCGGTACATATACACCTACAACAACAGATGATGAAGTATCATTACCGCAAGAATACAGTATAAGAACAGCAGAATCATACGAAAGATTAACGAATGATCAAAAAGCTGAATATGCTGCATTTACCGGCAGTGATAACAGAAGATATTATGCGAAATCTACAACAGCAGAAATATCAAATGTGGATGTTGGTGCAACACCAAACAACACACAATCATCTATGTCAAATCCACAACGGAACACTAATCCGAAACATAGTCCAAAGTCTGGTAAATCAACAAAATAAAATGTATTCAAACGTACCACAAATTCAGACGTTAAGCGTTTGAAGTGGTACGTTTTTCTTATAGAAGGGAAGTGAATTATAATGGCAGAAAATGAAAATAAAAAAAGTGGTGCAAAGCAAGCTGCCGATGCTGCAAAAACGGCAGTTAATGTTGCTAAAGGTGCAGGACGTATGGCTGCCGGTGATGTAATAGGTGGTGTAAAAGATATAGCCAAAGACGGTAATGTACAGAAAATTATAGTTGGTGTTGTAGGATTTATTACAGCAATGATTGTAATGATGACATCTGTTGTACCAAGCGTTTTATTTACACCGTCTGAAGATGCTTTTTCAGGTGAACATTCTTTTCTGGAAGTGCTGAAACAACCGGTTGATTCCATTGGTGATTTTCTAAAAAGCATATTCGGAAATAAAGATACAGATACTGAAAAATCAATGATTGATTCGGATTCTATACAAGTATTAGCTGATAATACAACAACAGATGCCGAAAATGCTTCCGAGTCAGCTAAAAATACAATGAATAATATGTTGAAAGAAACAAAAGAACGTTTTAACAAAAGACATGAAGAATTGATAAAAGAAATTGAAGCTGATTTTGCTACAAGACCGAACGGCTCAGTGAAAACGGTAAATGATGCTGTAACATCAGGGGCTACGACAAGTGATAAAGAGGCGGTAAATCTGCTTTGCTTATATTCGACTCAGAATGACAGCAATGTTATTAATGTTGATTTTAATGATTATCTTGATTGGTTAGGAACTGCCGATAAAAGTTGGTTTAGGAGAACAACAGTTGATAAAGGCGGTCCTGCCGAAGAACAAGATAAATGGAAAAAATCTAATTGGAATGTAAAGCCTACATATTGGGACGGTACAATGTTACCGCAAAAAGAAATGGATGAAATTAATGCCGAGAAAAAGAAATATAATTTTGATAAACAAGAATTTAAAAATACATTTGAAGATAAATACGGTGATAAAGCAACATCAGCATTACAACAGCTGTGTTCATTAGAACCGGATATAAAAGAAGAAAAAATTGAAGTCAAAGATGAAAACGGCAATGTGGTAAGCTCATATATGAATTATACATATACAATTAAAGTAAAATCGTCAGATGAAATCAAATCTGATTTTGTAAATTTTGATGAAACTAAAGATGACGAGAATCCGATTAATCCAAATAATTATCATAGTGAGGTATTTGATGATATGGTTAAAAATACTTGCGAATATTTCGGAATATACGGTAGTGGAGGTTTATCAGGTGGCGGAGGCAGTGGTTCTCAATTAGTTCAAGTAGCTTTAAATGAAGTCGGTTATTTGGAAAAAGCCTCTAATTCACAATTGGAAGATAAAACTGCTAATCCCGGTGGTGGTAATTATACAAAATACGGTCAATGGTTTGGTATGAACGGTGATTTTTGGTGTAATATCTTTGTATCATGGTGTGCAAATGAATGTGGACTTATAGATAGTGGTATTATTCCAAAATCAGCACTATGCTCGACTACATATAGTTGGTTTGAACAAAAAGGACAAGCTGTTAATGTCACTTCTGCATCTCAATTTACTGAAATGCAACCGGGTGATATTATCTTAAAAGGTGGAGGATCATACGGACGGCACGGTGCTCACATCGGTATTGTTGAAAAAGTAGAGGATAACTATGTGTATACTGTTGAAGGCAATACATCATCTAATATGAACGATAACGGATACGGTACGAACTCAGGTCAGGGTGTATGGGAAAAGAAATATTCTATTGATTCTATGTTAGGCTTAGGTTGGGACGGTTATTGCAGACCGGCTTATCCGGCTTCATCCGCACAAGGAGCTGACGGTTATCTCACAGGTTGTCAAACATATAACTTATCTGACGATACAATCAAATGGGTTGCTACATGTATGACAGGTGAAGGCGGCGGTAATGACTTGAATTCGTGTAGAATATATGCCTCTCATGCTGCAAATCATATTGAAGAATTCAGTGACAGAAGTGAGAGCTTTGTAAGAAAAGTTGTAGCACCGTTTGGTACAACAACGTATGGTTGGTATGCCGCTGCATCTTGGACACGAGGTTGTAGTGATGCTGCTATTCAAGCTGTTAAAGAAGTATTCAATCAAGGTTATCGTTATTTACCACGTTATGTAATTGAATTTGATACATTCCCAATGGATATATCAAACGCAAAATCAAAAGAAGCATATCAATTTGGCGAGACCGTATTAAATAAATATGGTTCTAAATATAAATTCTACGGATTTTTCCCATCGGGTGATATTTGCGGATATAATGATGCAGCATATGCGAAATATAAAGGTGATGATGAACTGATGAAGCAAAACAAGGAAAAAGGTACAACAGATAATAAGACAGAGGAAAACAAAGGAGGAAATTAATTATGTTTGAAAAAATAAAAAGAAAACTAAAAAAATTAAAAGAAATGAAAGAGAGGGAGAAAAATGAAGAAGAACAAAACGGATAAAAGCAATCAAACAAATAAAATTGACGAAGAAGTTAAAAAAAGAATAATTAGAAGAAAAACAATAAAAGAAATGATTGCACCAACTGGAATTGACGCATCAAGTCTCGACCACTTAGAAGTTATTTCCAATGTAAACAGATTTGCTAGAAGCTTTTTCGTTGCGAACTTACCTCGTATGTGTACTTTTCCAGAGCTTTTTAGAGGAATGTATATGTTTGGAGATATAAATACTTCGGTATATATAAATCCGATACAAGAATCAAAATCACAAAACGATTTAAATAGAGTTATAAATGAACTTGAAACAGAAAGAATTATGGCTGAAGATAGAGGTAACATAAACAGAGCAAGACTTCTTGCACAAAAAAGATTTGAAACAGAAGACTTAAGAGATCAAATTGCTGCAGGTTTTAACAAAATGTTTGAAGCAACAATTGTGTCAACCCTATTTGCATATGATTTAAAGACACTTGATACATATACAAGATTGCTTTCTAGTGAAATGGCTAAAAGTTTAGTTGATATAAAATCTGCTTGGGCAAATCAAGAGCAAGCTTTTCAAACAAATTTACCATTAATGAGAGAAAAAATGGGCCAAAAGCATTTGTTTGATAGAGGATCAATGGGAACAGTATTTCCATTTGTTACATCTGAAATTGGACATTCAACAGGTATACCACTTGGATACAATGCACAAACTGGAGTTCCAATATTATTTGACAACTTCCATGAAAGTTTAACAAATTATAACATGGTTATATTTGCTAAATCTGGTGCTGGTAAATCTGTTACAATGAAAACTTTAATTTCGAGATCTGCAGTGTTAATGGGAATTGAAAGTTTGGCACTGGATGCCGAAGGTGAATATTCAATTGTTGCAGATAGTTTAGGTGGAATTAATGTAGTAATAAGTCCAAACTCAGGAACTGTAATTAATTTATTTGATCTTGAAACAGAAACTGTAAAAGATGAAATTACAGGAAAAGAAAAAATGGTATTAAATGTAGAAAGTAAAATTGAAGATGTTACTCAAGCTCTAGTTACAATGGCAAAAGGTAGTACTAAGAGCAGTGAAGTAAATGAACTTACAAAACAAATAATAGCAGAATCTGTTGCAGATGAATATGCAAGAATGGGTATTACAAGTGATCCTGCAAGTTTATATGTAAGTCAATCTGCGACAATTAAAAATGGTGAAATTGTTAGGGAAAAAAAGGATATGCCTACAATTGGTTCATGGTATAGACAAATACAAGAAAAAGCCGCAAACAATACAAACCCTGATTATCAATTTCATTATAGTTATTTAATAAAAGTTATGAAACAATATATCAGAGAATATGACGGACAAATGGCATATTTTGATGGTCAATCAACATTTGACTTGTTAGAAGAATCACCATTTATAAATTTGGATATTTCACAATTAGAGGAAAGATTTGCAAGACCACTTGCGCAACAAATTTTACTATCATGGATTTGGGAAAAGTATGTTAAGAAAAACAGTGAGGATAGAAAAAAGGCTAGAAAAAAACGTGTGCTAGTTGATGAAGCATGGATGTTATTGCCATATCCGGAAGCCGTAGACTTTTTAAATACAATGGCAAGACGTGCAAGAAAAAGAAATGTATCATTAGCTATTATTTCACAAAGATTCCAAGATTTTTATGAAAAAGCAGAAGTTCAAGCTGTTTTAACATCATCAGATACAAAATTATTTTTAGCACAGGATAAGGCTGAAATTGAATACTTAAAAGAAGTATTTAAGTTAAGTGAAGGTGAAGCTGGATTTTTAGTAACATGCCAAAGAGGACAGGGATTATTAAAGGTTGGACAAGATTCAGCAATAATAACTATAAATCCGACTGCAAAAGAATTCCAATTTATGGAAACAAACTTAAATAAAGTAATAGCCCAAAAATACGGACAATAATTGAAATGTAGACAGAATTATGTTGACATAGTGGCAAAAACATTGTAAAATAAAGAGGTATAAAAAGGTATAGAAGGTTATTTTGGAGGAAAAAATGAAGAAAAAGAAATTTTTTAAAAATATGAAAAGAATATTGTTAATAATGCTGTGTACGATTACACTTTTTTTCTCCATGCCTAAAAAAACAAATGCTGGTACAATTGAAAATTTTGTTGACTTAATGCTAAAAATACCAGATATGGTAATGAGACTATTTAATGATATTAGTGGTGAATCGGTAAGTAATTTTAAAATAAAATTAAATTTGAAAGGCTGGAGTAGTGCTACTAAAGGTTCGGCATATAATTTTGATGTAACGCCATATGATATTTTTACTTCTGGGTTAGTATATCAAAGAGCAGCGGATTTTGATGGAAATTTGGGAGACGAAAAATATGTTAGAATTCCGGTATTAGATATAAACTTTTTTAGAGATGATACAGGTATTGCAAATTATTCTAATAGTTCAGCTAATATTTTAAGACCAGTAGTTTCAAATGTATATAAATCATTGCGTAATTTAGTTTTGGTAATGATGATGGTTGTTTTATTATATGTAGGAATAAGAATAGTAGTTTCAACTGCAGTTGCAGATCAAGTAAAGTATAAACAATGGTTAGTAGATTGGGTAGTTGGAATTTGCTTATTACTAATAATGCAATATATTATGAGTTTTCTTATGAATGTTAATGAAATGATTGTAAAAATGCTTGGAGATAATAAAGAAAGTTCATATTATATTTCATTATCGAAACTAGGAGGAGGAGTTGAAACCGAAGATGCTATTAATGCGGGATCCAATGCGATAACAGGAAAAGATGCTGTATCTGCATATTATAATGATTGGGGCGATGTAAAAGAAGCCGCAACAATAGGTAGTTCAACATATGATCCAGGAGTTAGACTTTTTTACTTAGATCATTTGGATGTTAGAAATAAAGATAATGGTTCAGACTGTTTTGATTTTGATGAAAGTACTGGGGAAATACATGTTGAAAGAAATGATTGGGCAAGTGAATCGAAAAATGGAAATGTATTTATAAATGCCAGAATATTTAGACCAGCAGATGAAGGAATACATACGGCGGCAAAAGTTGTTTCTGGGGGTATTTTAGGCACTATAGGAGCAGTAGCTGGAGGCGTTGTAGGAAGTGTTTTTAGCCCTGCAGGAACAGCTGTTGGAGGCGTTGCAGGATTTAGTACATTTTCTGCAGCGGGATGGTCAATTGCTTCAGCTATTGTTGGCGATGACGATGATGATAGTTGGGCAGATAAGGTTGTATATAGATGTAACTTACCAGAGTTTTGTAGAACAATAACTACATTTGGTTCAAAATATGTTTGGATATATAGAGGTTCTGGTGTGTATGAAGCATATACTGAAAATGAAGATGTAGATAAATCTAATTCAAGATTTGGAGAATTTACGATTTTATATATTCTTTTAGTATTAGAAACATGTATATTTTTCTATACATATTTAAAAAGGGTGTTTAAGTTAGCATTTTATACGATGATAGCACCATTAATAGCATTTATGTATCCATTAGATAAATTAGGTGATGGAAAAGCACAGGCATTTAATACCTGGTTTAAAGAATATATGTTTAATGTATTAGTTCAACCACTTCATTTATTGTTATATACGGTATTTATATATGCAGCGAGTGAGCTTGTAAGAGAAAATATGATATATGCGATTGGTGCGTATGGATATATGATTGCAGCAGAGAAATTCTTTAAGAAAATCTTTGGCTTTGAAAAAGCTCCAGGAGGTACACCAGGATTGGCTGGACCTGGAATGGCACATGCTGTAGGTCATGGCCTTGAGAAATTAGGAGGATTTGGTCCACCAAAGATGGGCGGAAAAGGTGGAAGTGACGAGAAAGGTAAATCAAAAGTTAAATTAGCAAGAAACCCATTAGCTCCTGGATGGGGAGGAGCACCAACAACAGGAGGAATGCCTAGCTCAGGAGGAAGAAGAGGCTCAAGAGGAATTCCTGGAGGTGGTGGAATTCCTATAGGAGGAGGACCTTCAGGAGGAGGACCTTCAGGAGGTATTCCATCTTCTGGAGGTGGTATACCTGGAGGCTCAGGTAGATTGCCAGCTGGAGTAAGAAGAGGTGGCAGAGTAATAAAAGGTGCTGTTAGTGGACTTGGAAATAGCCTTGCAAGAAAATTTAGTGGTAATAAAGCAGGTACATTAAAAGAATTAGCAACTAAGAAAGGTATAAAGGCAACTTTAGGAAATGCAGCAAAATTTGGAGCAAAATCGGCAGTAAGAGTTGGCGGAGGAGTTGTTGGAGCTGGCTTAGGAGTAGCTGCGGGACTTGCAACTGGTGCGGTTACAAGTATTCTTACAGGTGAAGACAATATAGGTAAACAAATGGCTGCTGGAGCAATTGCAGGTACTAACAGAGGTCAACAATTTGGTCAATACTTAAATGACAAAGGTGAAGCATTTATTGAGGAAGGAAAAGATAGAGCAGCAGAAAATGACCCTGAATATGCTGCAGAGCTAGAAGCACAAAGAATAATGGATAACAATGAAAATATGACTGCTGAACAAAGGGATTATGCAGCAAAAGTACTATATAACGGAGCTAAACGTGAAGAAATTGAACAAAATATAGATAAATTAAAATCTCAAATGAATGCAGGAGTATCTCCAGAAGTTGCGGCACAAAGATTCCATTACAACAAAGTTGATTTAAATAATGCTGAAGAATATGAAAAATCTGTAAATAATGAAACAAGAACTATTTTAAATGATAGTGCACAAAGACAACATATAGAAAGCAATATTAGCAATGATGATATAAAAAATAAACAAAAAGAGCTTCAAGCACCAATACAACAACAAATAAATGAAGCTCAAGAAGCGTTGCGTAAAGCAAGAAAACAACAACAAAATGCAAGAACTCAAAGTGAGCAAAGTAAAATAAATAAACAAATACAAGGATGTGAAAAACAAATAGAAGCATATGAAACACAAAAAAGTAAAATAACTCATGAAGTTGCAAAAGAATCATTAATAAAAGATAAAGCTCGAGCAGAATCAGAAAGAAGACATCAAGTATATGGTAAATGGAGTTAATGAGGAGATGAATTATGTTTTTTAATGTACTAAATCATTTTCAAGACAATAGAAAAAAAATAATTATTTTAATAACCACAGGAGCCCTAATAGTATTTTTTATAAAAGCTATAAATAATTATACAGCAAAGCAAAGAGTTAATAGCAGTAGTAATAATACTACTGCTATTAGCAAAAGTGTGGGAGTTAGCAATGGTATAAAAATAAAAAATACAACATCGAAAGATGGTGTAACAAGCAAAAACAATATAGAAATTGATGAAAAATCCATAAATTCAGCGAACAATGTTATTGAAGCGTTTTTGTTTTACTGTAAGAACAATCAGGTAGATAAAGCATATAACCTTTTATCAGATGATTGTAAGGAAGTATTATATCCTACACAATCAGATTTTTACAATAATTATTATAAGAGCAAAATTACAGGTATGAAGGATTATAGCTATACAGGATATGGTGATGATAGCAATACATGTAAATTGGTTATAAAAAATAATACACTAGCTACGGGAAAAGCAAGTGATGGCGAAGATATTGTTGACTATATTACAGTTGTTTATATAAACAATGCTTATAGATTAAACATAGGTGGTTTTGTAAAAAAAGAATCATTGAATGTTAAAAAAAGTGATTCATATTTAACTATGAATGTTAAGGAAAGATTAATATTTATGGAATATGAAGAGTATACAATTGATATTCAAAATACAACATTAGTAAATGTTGATATGTGTAATGCAAGTGATGATAAAGGAATTTATTTATTAGATAAAGGCTTGAATAAATATTATTTAAAAAATGATGAGTATACTCAAAATGATTTATCAATAAATTATAAATCAAATAAAACAATGAAATTGAAATTTAATAGAAAATATATAAAAGACAACAAAGAAGTTAAATTAATAGTATTTCCAAAAGTTAACTTAACAAATAGAGAGTATTATGATAATACTGTGCAATATAAAGATAGTAATGGAAATATAGAATATGAGAAAAAGTATACTTCATATCCAAATAGCATAAATTTTTCAATTAACTTATAAGAGAATAGATTGGAGGTGAGAAACATATGAATGATAATCAAAATCCTAATGAGGAAGAGCAACAAGAAGAAGAGCAAATGCAATCAGCAGATAGTGCAATACAAACAGCTAAAAGAGGCAAAGCTGTTGCACAAGCAGCAGCGAGAGCACCAGGTATGGCTGTAAAAGCAAGTGGTGTGGCAATTGAAACTACTGGTAAAGTGATTGAGGGTACTGGTAAGGTATTAAAAGTGATTGGTAAAGCTATGCAAAATGTTGGTAAAGGTATTAAACATGTAGGTAGAGCAACATATAATGCAGGTAAATCGACTTTTGATGCAGGACAGGAACTTAATAGTACAGGACTTGGTGCGATTATTGGTATTCCAATGTGTATAGCTGGTATTTTGACCATGGGTGTTGGTAAAGCAACTGAAGGAATAGGTTGGCTTTTCGAAAAGATTGGTAAATTAATTGAAAAAATTGGTAATTTGCTAAAAAAAGTTGGTAGAAAAATAGTTCAGGCTGGTCAAAAAGTAAAAGATATAGGGAACAAAATGATAAATAGAGCAAATGCTGCAACAGGTGCATCTAAGGGATCTGGAGGACGGCGACGACTCAAGTAGTAATTCTGATGATGGAATGAAGACTGGTAAAATTCCATTGCTATCAAAACTTAGAGTTATAAACTGGAAAAAAATTGGAATTATTGCTGCAATAGTTATCATCATAATAATACTTTTCCTTGTATTGAGTGAAGAAGATACGAAAGATGATGGAAAACTTAATGACGGAGATTTATCAAATGTTCCATATGTTGTCTCATCTATGGTTATGGATAAATTGGTTATAGTATACGATGCTAGCAATAATTATACATATGCATTTCAAAATAAAGATGGTGAGTATGTAGACTTAGAGGAATCAATATCTGAGGCAATTGATACATTAAAAGAAAATGAAAGTACAGCTTTATCGTATTTGGGTGAAGATGCAAGTAAAAAAGAACAAATAAAATTATTGAAAAAGATGATTCAAGCCGAAATAGCTACTCAATATCCCGATTTAACATTAAATGAAAATTTGGGATTAACAACTACATCAACAACAAATAGTAATAGTGCTGTTAGTACTGGAAGTGGTAATGATTATTGTGTAGATATGACAAGCCCAAATGCATTACCAGCATGTAGTGAAGCACAATTAAATCAAATTGTAGAAAATTCTATTATGGGACCGCAAGCAAAATCAAACATGAAGTCCGCAATTCCAGATTTAGTTAAGTTCCAAAAACAATATAATGTAAATGCTGTATTTTTTATGGCTGTATGTCAATGGGAATCTGCCTGGGGTACTAGTACAGGATATATAGATATGCAAGCAACTCACAATTGGTGTAGTATCATGGATTTTGATGGTGGCGGATATGTAGATCAAAATGGTACTAAATGGAAGATTTTTGGTAGTTTTGGTGAGGCTTCAGAAGGATTCTTTTCACTTATTTCAGGAGGCACTTACTTTGGTAGTGGATGTACTACTGTAAAGACCATTGCACAAGTATATGATAAGGGTAATTGGGTTCATTGGTCTGAGTGTGTTGCCGGAAGTATAGAAAATTTTTATAAATCTATTGGAATAACACCAAACATATCAACAGCTGTAACTGCAAGTGGTGGAGAAGGAAATTCTAGTGAAAAAAGCACAAGTTCGAAAACAAGTTCAATATCGAAGGGAAATCCAGCTGTAACTGGAACAACTGCAACTGGAGGAAACCAAGGATTTTTACAAAAAGCAGCAGAGGTAAAGAAAATTGTTGCTGATAAAAAAATGGGGTATGAGATATCTAGTACAATGGATAGTTCAGACCCATCTGCATCCTCATTAATAAATTGTGCAAATTATGTATCATGGTCATTGATGGCAGATGGATATAGTCCTACAACAGGAAATCTTTTAATAAATAGTTCAACACAATTAATGCATTGGTGTGAAGAAAATGGATTTGAACAAGTATATGCAGGACAAACATTAAGTGTGGATGAAGCTGGATTACAACCTGGAGATATATTAATTGAAGGTTCAGAAGGTGGAAATGAGGAGTCAATAATTCATACTCAAATATATGCAGGTAAAAATGAAAGTGGTGAGGATATTTGGTATAATTGTGGAGGAGAGCATGGAAATTCCGCATACCCTGGGGAAGATAATTTTTCTAATCCAAATGCACCAGAACATTATATATTATGGGTATATAGAGTTCCAGGGGGGTCAACTGCATCATCATCACCATCAAATGTAACAAGTACAACTGGAGATGAAGAGATTGATGAAGAAATTGATCAAGATAAAACTGCCAAAGGTGGAATTAAAGTTCAAAGAAAAAATACAGATGGAAGTACTATTGATTTAAAATATACTTCAACAAAAAATTTCAATGCATTAGTTTCAAAAAATGATCCAAGAGCTTTAGAATATTATACTTTGGTAAAGACAAGTGGAAGTAGTAATAAAACAAACAATACAACTTCAACAAATTTACAAACAGATGGTACAGCAGAAGGAAATGCAGCTGCAATATTTTCATTTTTTGTAAGCAAAGGAGTTACTAAAGAAGGTGCTGCAGGAATGCTGGGAAATATGGAAAATGAATCAGGATTTATGCCTAATCAGCTTGAGAATAAATTTGAAGGTACATTTGGATTGACAGATGAAGAATTTACTGCTCAAGTAGATGATGGTACAATTGATAGAGAGAACTTTTTAGATTATCATGGTTTGGGTTGGTCAGGATATGGTATTGTTCAATGGACATGGCCTGATATAAAAGCTGACGTATATGATTTTGCAAAATCACAAAACACATCAATTGCTGATTTGGGTATGCAGTGTGAAGTTTTATATCAGCAGTTAAGCACGATGTCATCTTATTCAAAATTATGGAGCGTACTTACAACAACTACATCGGTAAGTGAAGCTGCAGATACATTTTTAGAGGAATACGAAAACCCGTGGTCCTATAATTATGATGCTAGAAGAAGTAGTGCACAAAAATGGTATGAAAAGTTAGCAAACAGTACGGATACTTCGCTTGTGTCAACAACGAGTGGAACATCAAATACGGCAACAAGTGGTACATCAAATACAACAACAAGTGGAACATCAGGAACTGCATCAGCTAATGTTTCAAATACATCAACAACAACAGGAAGTTTTGTTGATGTTGCGACAAAATGTCATGCCTTTATAAGAAATAATAACTATAGTTATTCATATGCTGGACGTGATCTTCCAGTCGAAAATGGCGATTGTGGATACATAGATTGTAGTTCGTTTGTATCTATGGCATTAGAACAATACGGATTAAAGGATTGGAGTGGATATCCACATCAATTGACAGATACATCATTAGTTACATATGGAACGAGTAAACTTCAAACCATAGCAGAAAATGCAAGCATAAATACGGTTGAACAATTAAAATCTGCTGGAGCACAAGCTGGTGATATAGTTAAAATGAATAATCATACTCAAATTTTGTATGGATATGATAGTAGTGGAAATGCAATATGGTTGAATTGTGGAGGAGATAGATCTATTAATGCACCTGAAGGAACAGACACATCATCAAGCTTTGATACAATTACACATATATTCAGAGTACCAGGATCTTCCGCTAGTGGTTCTGTTATATCATCATTAGATAACTTCTTATTTATAGGAGATTCAAGATATAAAGGAATAGAAAGTCAATTAAATGATTTAGGTAATAATGTGGCTTCATTTGGTGTAGGTGGATCAACTCCCGCTGAATGGATTGATGTTGTAAAGAATGGATCTGGATATGTTGATTCACCTTGGGGTGAAGATGTTACATTACCAGAAACAGTAAGTGGTGTTTCTGTTATGTTAGGTGTTAATGCTCCATCTCAAATTTCGGAGATGAAAGAAGTATTAAATGGATTACATGAAAGATACCCATCAGCACCTATTATGGTAAATAGTGTATATCATGTAGGTACTGCTTATAATAATCATGACAGTATGAATTCGAATGTGGATGAGTTTAACCAAGCTATGCAAGACTTTTGTAATCAAAATAGTTGGGCATATTATGTAGATATAACACAAAATTTATATGATGATTCTGGATATTTAAAATCAGAATATTCATCAGATGGTTTACATATTTTTGACGCAGAAGGTATAAATACTCTTGTGGATAATATTAAAAATGGAATATTAAGTTCTGGTGCTGCAACAACTGCAGAAACATTAGAAGATGGAACAGGTAGAGCTGGTTATGCAATAGTTGTTGCTAATAAAAAAGATGTAACTACAACTGTAACAGATTCATATGAATATGCGGGTTCATATACCGTTGAAAAAGCAAATGGTCATACTGGTTCTGCAAGTAAAACTACAGCAACACCTGCAAGCCAAGTTGTAAGCTCAACATCTACAACACAATATTCTTCACAAAATGCTGATTATCAAGCGGCATTACAAAACTTTACATTATATTTTGACTTTTTATGGGCTATTTTAGTAGATTCAAACAATACAAAGTTAGTAACAAGATGGGCTGATTTAGTAAGTGAAAATGTTGCTGATAATAGCAAAGTTATTTTGACTGTTTACACTGATGAAGATACAAGTACATCATCGACAACACAAAGTAAAGGAACAATTGTAAAAACAAGTGGTTCAGACGGAGATGTTGTATCTTGCGATAATTATAATGTAACTGAAACAACAAATGTAAAAACTGTAACATTGCAGTCAAAACCATGTATTACATCAGCTGATACGTGGCTTGTAAATTACGAAAATGAGGCAGAAGATTATAGTGAATATCAGTCGAAAACAGAAGAGAAAATAAATGAAAAAATAGATGTGAAATCTAAGGAAAATAATATAATAAAAATATTAAGAAAAACTGGAGAATTGTTAGATTCACTTATATCAGACGAATATTTAGTTGATGAAATGATTGAAGAAAATGAAAAAGTTTCGTTTATGATTGATATATATGGTTATGTTTTAGATATTGCTGATGGAAAGAAACCAGAGGACTTGAAGTTCCAATTAGATAGTGTAATGGATACAAATTTATTTGACTTATCAAAAACAGAAAGTGAGGATTCACAAAAGGTATTATTGTATGATAGCTTAAAAATAAGTGATGAGGAACTGGAATTATTATATAAAGCTGTTGAACAAATATGCTCTCCATTTGGAGATAATGATGATAATACAAATAGAAAGAAATTAGTAACTAGTGTTATATTAAACAGAGCGATGTCTGCTAAATTTCCAAATTCTGTAAGCAAAGTTTTAAGCCAAAAACATCAATTTGAAAATATGGATAGCATTAAAAAGGCAGATGATGTAACAGTATCTGATTCGACAAAACAAGCAGTAGATACAGTAGTAGTTGGTGGCGATTGTGCTCAGCGTAGTGTATATTTTGCAAAACCTTCAACTGCTAAAAAGAATAAATGGGATGAGAAATATAAATTTACATTTAATGATGGTGATAAAAGTGATAATTCATTTAATTATTATACAACAGAAGAAATTGAAAGCGAACTTGCAAAATATGAAACAACAATTTCTGGGAATGTAACTAAAGCATCATTAAGTGCACAAAAGATTATTAAATGGGCCAATAGTCAAGTTGGAAAGTCTGAATTTGAAAATAAACATGATAATACAACAATGAGCTCAAGTAATTCTAGTCCACAATTTGTTAAATCAGCATATTTTGAAGGAGGAATGGATTATATTAGTGGAGATATTCCATGTCCAAACGAAATAAAAAGACGTGATGATGGAACTATAGATTGGTCAGATATACCAGAGACTGCTGTAATTGTTTCTAATAGTGGAATTGTTTCATTATATGTTGGAAAAGGATATGTTATTGAAGCTGGTGGAGATACTATTCAAAAAGTTACAATTGATGAATCTCAAAGTGCTAAAGACGCTAAAGGATGGGGATTCGCTGCCAATGATCAAAATGATGCTAGGGATAAATTAGTTGTTACAATTGGAGGCGGAGGAAGTTACGCCCAAGGCTGGACTCCATTTGATTCTGCGGAAGTAAGAAAAACTGGAATAGAAGGTGTATATGCAGCTGGAGATAAACAATATAATGTATACGCACAAGGATATAATGATGTGTGGGGAGATATGCCATATTGGGGCAAAACATATGGTTACACGGCTTGTGGAATAACATCGGTTGCAATATTATTAACTGGTTTTGGTATAGATATTGATCCACCTGGTGTAGATGCAGATGGAATAATAACAAATGGAGATACATTATCTGGTCAGTTATCAGCAGAACTTGCAAAACATGGATTAAAAACAACTTCATATGTAACAGACAAAGCTAAAGTTATAGAGCATTTAAAAACAGGAAACCCTGTATTGATAAATGAACATAGCCATATTGGACATAATTCTTATCCAGAAGGTCATTTCGCAACATTGCTTGGTATAGATGCAAGTGGAAAAATATTCTTAGGTGATCCTGCAGGTGGAGGTAATAATACTGGCTATTATACTGAAGATGAAATATTTGGTGGTACATGGGAATGCTATTTAATTTCTAAATAAAATATAATAATAGCTTGTAAATGTATTAATTAACAAATGGAAGGATGAAATTTTTATGAAATTAAATGTTAATAAAAATGATCTTTTAATAACTTTTATTACAGCCTTTATAGTAATATTAATAATTCTATTAATTGCTTTTGCAATACTTAATAAAAAAAGCAAAGATGAAATTAGTAATACAGAGCCTAATACGGATTATTATAATGAGTATCAACAACAAAGGGCTACTGAAGGTGTAACTGCAGATGATGCAGTTGCATCTTTAGTAGATAATGCAAACAATTATTATACAGTAAAAGCAATAATTGATAAATTTAATACATATATATCGTATTTGAACAGTAGCGCAAGTGATTTAGGCTTGATTGTATCTGAACAAGAAGAAAAAACTGCCTTAGAAGAGTATAAGCAAGATGGATTGAAATGTATAAATGATGTATTAGCTAATAATTATAAAACAAAATATAATGTGAATAATGAGTATATATACAATAATTTAAAAAGTTTTTCTGGTATAAGCTACGAAATAGATAGTATGTATGTTGTTGAAGATTCAACATATATTAACACATATTTTATTTATGGAAATTATGCAAATACAAATTTTAATTTTATTGTTATTTTGGATAAATATAATTATACTTTCGAAATATATTTAAATAATTATTTGAAAGATGCTGGATACAGTTCTGAAAATGCATCAACAATGAAAACATTGCATATTGAAAAGGTTGAAAAAAATGAAAATAATACATTTCAATTTAAAAATATTAATCAACAGAGCTAGCAAATACTTATTATAAAGATTTTTATAGTATAATGAAAAATACTCCGGAATTAGCTTATAATAAACTTGATTCTAATTATAAAAGTAATAAATTTAAAACCGTTGAGGATTTTAAAAAACATGCTACTTCGTATATAAATGACAATAGACGTTTAAGTCAATATAAAATGACAAAATTTGATTCATATACAGAGCTTGTATGTCAGGATAATTGGGGGGGCATTTGGATTTTTAAGATAACAGGAATTATGAATTATACAGTATTACTGGACTCGTATACTGTATCTGTAAAGTCATATGATGATGAATATCAAAATGCTAATGCAAGTAAAAAAGTTCAGTTGTGTTTAAATAGATTTTTTGAGGCTTTAAATAATCAGGATTATGAAAGTGCATATAAATTTTTAAATGATACATATAAATCTAATAATTTTAAAAATGTGGATGAGTTTAAAGCATATGTTCAAAAAAATTGGTTTATATATAATAAGATTGATTATTCAAGTATTGAAGTTGATAGCAATGAAAATTATATAATTTCTGGAACAATAAGCGATATGCGAGATGGTGGTTCATATAATGCAAAACATATTAGTAAAAGTTTTGGTTCTTTAGAAGTGTTAAAAGATATCAATTTGAAGGTTAAAAAGGGTGAGGTTATTTGTATTATCGGTCCTTCAGGAGCAGGTAAGTCAACATACCTTCGTTCACTTAACCAGTTAGAAAAGA
>OLRO01000789.1_pt1 | contig 21303 bp, 11 predicted proteins | sample 1673131 | NCBI WGS metagenome assembly OLRO01 (sample SAMEA3136757, study PRJEB25190) | human gut metagenome | biome: human gut; feature: human-associated habitat; material: faeces | place: Austria | collected 2013 | reverse complement strand
ATGATCAAGCGATTTGCTTGACTTACTTAATAATACGAGCGCCAGCGAAGAATCTATGCCTGTGGTGAGGAAGACGGTAAGGCGTCATCAGCGCAATAGATTCTTCACTCTGTGCCACTGTCCCGTTTCCCGTCTTTCCCACAAAGCATTCTTACCACCGTTCTGAATAACGATTTTGGGAAAACACGTCATAATGAAGGAAACGTTAAGCGTCATCATAAGCGGACATGAAGGATCTGTACCTCCAGTGAGGACATCGGCAAGGCGTCATTCAGAGCAACAGCGAAGGATCTATACCCGTGGTGAGGAAAACCGTAAGATGTCATTCAAGGTAACAGATTCTTCACTCCATGCCACTGCTCCGTTTCCCGTCCTTCCCACAAAGCATTCTTACCACCGTTCTGAATGACGGCAGACGGTAAGCGTCATCCGAAGCGAACACGAAGAATCTGTTACTCGAATGAAATAAAAAGGAAACAGGCTGTTCCGAAGAATGAAAAACGTCCCACAAACGGATGGAAACAGGCGTTCCTGTCCGACAGCCATTTTTCGCAAAATAAAAGACCCCCGAAGAGGTCTTCTATTGTTAGCTTACAATCACGAATTAGAAAGCGTAGTTCAGTTCAACGCCCCATGTATTCGCGGGATTTTCCGCCTGGCTGTCATATGTTTTCGCGCCGAAGTTGTAGTAAGCGTCCAGTTCTACATTCTTCTGTACAGCAACACCTGCTTTTGCTGTCCAGAACTTCACGCCTGCACCATTGTCCCAGCCATATTCCAGCTGATCCGTCATGTCCAAAGCGGAGTTGCCGAGGAGATAAGAACCTGCATCAGCTCTTACATAGTGAACACCGAGGGTAAAGCTGCCCGGTTTATTCAAATCCACTTCGCCATAATTCAGTCCGGCTGTCCACAGATTGCCATGTCCGAACTCGTGATTACCCTTGGTCTGGATAAAATCACCGTCAATACTCAGACCGGAATCGCCCAGTCCGATGGTTGCGCCGGCACCCCAAGCATAAATATGTGCTCCCTTGTAAGCAGGAGCTACACTACTTCCATTGAGTCCCTGTACATTGTCTAAATAGAAAGCAGAAAGCATGGAAGACTCGCCAAAGTGCCCGGTCAGCTTGCCATACCAGGCTTCAATGGACGCACTGTTTTCCCAGTGATAGGTATCCATGCTGCGCTCAGCGTCCTGGAAACGGCCATAACCGAATTCAGCGCCGAATTTACCATTATCATAACCTGCTACAACGCCGTCAAATCTTCCATCTTCATCCCAGAACACGCCGGTCTGGTCCAGTGCCACACCCTGGCGGCCGAGATCCATGTAGAAAGCGTCATTCGGTGTCCAGCGTGCATGGATGCGGTCCATGATGGTATTGGCATCTTTATTATCCTTGAAGTTCATTTCAGATACGAAACGACCGGAAACAACGACCTGGTCATTGACCTGGGCGTCCGCATTGATGCGCAAACGGCCTGTCCAAGCATCCGTATGATCTTTAGCTCCATCAAGGTTATGCTGGTACTGCATGCGGGCATCGCCGGACCAGGAAATGTTGCCGACTTTCTTTTCCAGGTTGCTTACGCGGACACCAAGGTTTGCCAGTTCATCTGCGTATTCCCCTGCCAGTTTGTCCAGGGTTGCTTTCTGTTCTGCATTCAGCTGGTCTTCACGAGCCATCAGACGGGCAATAACCTGCGCCAGTTCATAACGGGTCATGTTTCTTTCGCCTTTGAATGTACCGTCCGGATAGCCTTCTACAACGCCCTGATCGGAAAGATCGGATACTGCCTGATAAGCCCAGTCATCAGGGGATACATCAGAGAACGGATTTGCAGCGTATGCGGATACGCCTGCGGTGAGTGCAGCTGCTGCTGCGATTGCGAGAATCTTTTTCATGATTCTTCCTCCTTTGAGAAAAAACTTTGCGTCCTTAGCTCAGCAGGAATCAGAAAATCTCGCTCGAGTGACCGTGTTTCCTCTGCCTGTTTTCTGAATCTCCGCACTAAAAAAGAAGGACTGCCTTTTTAGCAACTTCAGTGTACCACAATTATTAGATTTTGACAAATTTCAGTCTTTTTATTTCTTAATTGCTTCAAACCTGAAATCTACGGTTCCCATACAAATACCTTAAAAAGTATCTTACTATATATCTATAATACATATAATATGCAGTATGTGCTAAGCAGTATGGTTTCCTTTTCTTTCATTTGCGCAACAGATTCTTCGCTGCCACCCTGGATGGCATCTTACCGGTTTTCCTCACCATGGTGGCAGACCCTTCACATTTGCTTCGGATGACGATTAACGCTCCCCTCACTACAACAGCAAATCCTTTGCTGTTGTTTCGTATGACACCTAATGGAAATCATATGCTTCGGCTTTTAACTCACAGCTAACAGCTTGTAGCTGACAGCTCATAGCTGATAGCTTTTATCTTCTTACCGTTTCCCTCACCACGGTAACAGATCCTTCACATTCGTTCAGGATGACGATTAACGTTTTCTCTCATTATAAACCTGGCTGTACCGTCTGTTTAACGTCATTTTAAATGGGGATAAGAATGCTTTGTGAGAAAGACGGAAAACGGAATGATGGCACAGAGTGAAGAATCTATGACTCGGATGACATCTTACCGTAAGTGCCGCTTTTATCAAAAGACGAAAAAGCTGTCAGCTTACAGATGATAGAAGCCGGCTATCCGTTTATTTCCTTTCATAAGAAAAAGACTCTTTTCGGAGTCTTTCTTTTATTTTTGTATTTTCGTTTCAGAGATCTTTTTTCTTATTTCAGGAAATTTTTCATTGATTATTTTCCCCATTTTTTCTTTTGCTTCTTTGTCGGGATGAAGGCCGTCCGCCGCAAAATTTTCCGGCATGTCTTCATACATGGCAAAAGGCGCTGCCGTATCGATATGGGTCTGCGTCCGTATCCAGCCGTTCACTTTGTCAAATTCCGCTTTCCAGTTTTCCGCCGTCGGCTGATGGTAATATTTCAAAATCCGTTCCGGGGCGATCGGAGGAATGGTAAGCAGGACAGGCTTGATGTCATTAGCCCTGCATTTTTCCTGAAGAGCTTCCAGGTCAGAAATGACCTCTTCCGCCGTTCCCCCGCAGCGCAGATTGTTTGTTCCACCCATAATGAGAAGGTACCGTACATGGAAAGGGAGGACATCTGCATCGAACCGCCGGAGAAGGTCGTCCGTTTTATCACCGCTCCGGGACATATTTATCGTAGGAAAATCAAGGTAGTACGCATAATTGTAAGGCCAGTCCGCCGGACTGTAAGACATCCTTCCGCCGCCGTGGCTGATACTGTCTCCAAGAATGCCGGTTTCCCAGTTTTCCGCGGGATCATTCACAATCTTTTCCGCTTCGCTCCATACGCCTACAGGTCCGCCATTTTCATCAAGACCGCGGACACGCCACCAGACCGTTCCCTGCCGCGGCAGCTCGTCAAAAAGTTCGGGGATTGTAACAATCCCCTGCGAAATTCGATGGACAGACGGTTCACAGCCGTCAGGATTTTCCGGTTCTTCATCAGTGATTTCCACTTCATAAGAAACCGCGTGGGGAATTTTCACAAAAGAATACGCCGGATAAAGAAGAACCGTACCGTTCTGCTCATGGTATTTCACGCGGATCTTCGGCGCGTACCGTTCCATTTCCTGCGCGGCCTTTTCCATCGGCACAGGTGCCGAATAGGCGGAAATGCTCTGCCCGTCCAGACCGATGGCTTTCACCTGGCAGCAGAGGATCCCCGGTCCGTCATAGCTGTCTGTAATTTCTTTTTCAATCATCACACTGTCACGGAAAACATGACCGTCTTCATAAATCGGCGGGCGCATTTCTTTCCGTCCGAAATGCTGTGTCACAGGCACGATGCGGAAAGAATACCACACCGCATCCGGATTCGCCGGCCAGCGGACAAAAAGAAGTTCCGGAGAAGCATCCGCCCCGGCAGCGGTCCACATAAAAGCAAAAAAGAAAAGAGAAATAAAAATCCTCTTCATTACAGTCCCCTTTCATTAAACCATGAAAGAAGTATAAGGGATGGAAGAAGAAATAACAAGGAAAAGAAATTTGCCCGTCAAAAAAGAGCCCCGCAGAGGAAACTCTTATCTGCCACAAAAGAAAAACACTCGCTGCCGGCAGCAGGAATGTTCTCTTTCTTCCCTTTTCTATTTTTACGCTTTTGCGGTTTTCGCTTTTCGTGATCTTTTGGCCTTCCGATTTACCGTTTCTTCCGCTTCTTTCACACCGGCCGCTTCCGTTTTTCCTGTGCGCTTTCTTTTCGGCTTTTCTTCAGCGGGCTTTTCCTCTGCCGGTTTTCCGGATTTTATTTTCCCTTTTTCAGATCCGGCCGTTTTAACTTTTGTTTTCTGTTTTGCCTTTTCTCTTCTCAGGCGCTTTTCATACAGGTGGTACAGTTTATCCGCCAGACCGGCAATGATTTCTTCCCCTTCCACCAGATCCTTCCAGTAATTCGGAAGAAAATCTGCGCCGAAGCGGACACCTTCTATGGCTCCTGTCAGCGCTGCCGTAATCGGGCTGTTTCCGTTATGGTTCGCCGCGGCGATGATCGCATCTACAGGATCATCCACAGCAAGGGCAGCATATACGGCTATCGCCAGAGCTTCATCTGCCTGATCGCCGCTTCCCAGAGAATGGATACTGTCGATGTACGCCCAGACATTCCCCTTTCCGGCAGGCTGGTCGTTAGCCTGCTGCTGCGCCGCAGAAAGAAGCGTGGTAATGCTGTCGGTCCGATGGGTTTTATTCAAAAGCCCGTGAATCCGTTCAATAGCCTTGGGAAGCGTCATTCCGTCAGCAAGGCAGGCAATCAGTGCCGATACCGCCCCTGCCGCATAGTAGGCGACAGGAGTCGAGTGGGAAAAAGCCGCCGCCCTTACGCCGGCATTAAAAGCTGTCTTACTGTCGCCGGCATAAAGGAGCCCGATAGGTACCACTCTTGTCAGCGCGCCGCCGCCTTTGCTTTCATTTACCTTATTTTTCGTTGTCCCCATCGTTTCCCCGGAAAACGCATTCAAAAGACCTTCTTCCAGTTTACGGCGGGCATGCATGAATTTTTCCCGCACAAGGCAGATCTCCCGTTCATGAGGCTGCCGTCTCATCCATGTACGCTGCCCGCGCCGCGGTTCCTCCCCCGTCTGGCTGTAAAACCAGCGCATATAGCCGCGGTACAGCCCTTCTGCTTCTTCCAATTTCTTTGCATCTGTCCACAGAAGTCCGTCTACCGTGGCCAGTTCCATCTGCGTATTTCCCGTCACCGGCGCCAGATTTCCGCACTGCCCGTTCCGCACAAGCGTACGCAGGCCAAAGGGCCCGTACTTGTGCTGAATACGACAGACAGAAAGCTCCTGCAAAGGGTACCCCAGAGCATCTCCGCAGGCGCCGCCAATCATCGCGCCGCGGAACATTTCTATCTCCGTCATCTATCCTCCCTCAATCCCGCAAAACCTGATTCCAAATAAAAACACGACCAAAGAAATACGAAAACGGTTCTCCGCATTTCCAATACATAAAGAGGGAACTGCAAAAATTTCCGTAAACCCCAAAAATCCACAGAAACACTGCTGAAAAATAAAAAATAACCGTTTTATATTTATGTATATTGTATCATAATTCACTGCTTTAATCATCTAAAGATACTTCTTTGGAAGGAAAAACGTCCTTTTTCCGTTTCATTTTTTCTGCCGTGGTTAACTTTCTTTTTTCCGCTCCATCCATTAAAATGTAAATGTACTTTATTTTAAAGAAAACGAGGTCACTATGAAAAGAATATTAATCTCATTATCCGCAGCACTCCTTCTTTCTTCCGGCATTTCCCAGGCAGCGGTTCCGCAGGGAGGATATTTCCTTGACAAGAACGGCGTTCCGCTCACAGAAGAAATGCAGACAAAGCCAAGTCTGAAAAGCAATCCCATGCTTCCTCAGAGCGGTGCCGTCCATGCCGCCATGGAATCCCTTCCTCATTCTTCCGCCACAGTCATCCGGATGACCGTCACGGAAGACGGGATCCCCGCTGATGCCGTTGTCACCCAAAGCGCAGGATCCGTCGTTCTTGACGAATATGCTATGAGATGCGTAGAAGGCTGGCGCTTCAACCCCGCCAAACTGGGAGACAAGCCGGTGAGCGCTGCCGTATCCATTCCTGTGCGCTTCCTTTCCATGATGGTTTCCACACCGGCCGCTCCGTCCGACCGTCCGATGAAGAAGGCGTCTGCCGAAGTGAAAGAAGCCATAGAAAGAAATAACCATCCTGTGATCCGTGTTTCCGTCTACATCACGGCGGATGGAAAAACTGACGGCAAACCGAAAGCAGATAACGATGGAAATCTGCCGGGCAGCGATTTCAAAATCCTTTCCGGGTATGCGGAAAATTCCGTAAAAGAATGGAGCTTCACACCGGCCGTGAATCCTGATGGAGAACCCATTCCCCAGGAATTGATTGTCCCGGTGCAGTTATAATATTTCTTTATATCCTATTTCAAAATCATATCCCGTTTTAAAATAAACCCCTTTTGCCGGCAAAGCATTGTCAAAAGGGGTTTTCACTGCAATAAAAAAATCCGCCGGTCTTTCGACTGATGGAAAATGGTGCGAGCGAAGGGACTCGAACCCTTATGCGCAAGGCGCAGGATCCTAAATCCTGTGCGTCTACCAATTCCGCCACGCTCGCATATTTTCTTATTATAGTTTGTAACGGAAACAGGGTCAAGAAAAGACCGGTAAAAAACCTTCTCCGCAAAAACAGAGAAGGCATCCTGCAGAAAAATTACTTTGTTTCATCAAGAACAGCTGTGCAGTGTGGACAGCGGGTCGCATCATCGGCAATGGGTTCTTTGCAGAACTGACAGGTGCGCGCCGGTGCGGCTTCTTCTTTCGGAAAAGCCCTGTTCATCTGGCGGATCACAAGGAAAATCACGAAAGCGATGATCAGAAAATCAATGATTGTATTGAAAAACTGTCCGTAAGCGATGACAGGCACGTTCATTTCTTTGGCTTCCGCCAGTGTAGCCACCGGTGTTTTTCCCAGATTGATAAACCGATTTGAGAAATCAACACCGCCCATAATCATTCCGATGGGCGGCATGATGACATTTTCCACCAGAGAAGATATGATCTTTCCGAAAGCGCCGCCGATAACGACGCCGACTGCCATATCGACCACATTGCCCCTGACAGCAAAATCCCTGAATTCTTTCATCATGCCCATCTTATTTCTCCTTTTCATTCGCAAATATATTAATTTTTTATACTATAGCACATCCTCATCTGCATTTCTACATATTTCTATATAGCTTTATAAAATTTCCGCGCTTCGATTGTTAATCTCCTGTCACTTTCTTGCTTGACAAATAATTGTCATCAAGATACAATAGAAGCGTAAACAGAAGAGACAGCCATTGGCCGTGGCGTTTCTGCTCATTGTTGCTTCTTACACAACCTCTATGAAAAGCTTCCTTTCACCGGGAAGCTTTTTTCGTACTGCAAAAGAGAGAAACCGCCCGGGTTCCCCTCTTCTTTCATCATAGATACGGATTCTTCACTGCGCAGAATAACGCTTAACGGTTCCGCCGCGCCTGCAGCATCCCTGCCCTCAACCGTAAAAAGAATCTGTATTTTCCTATTTCTGTCTTTTCTGATCGGGGGAAACATCCCGATTGCTCATCTGCCGGCATCTATCCGCTAAAAAACAGCGGATAAGCACCCGCTGCCTTTCTGATAGCCGTTTTATTCCTTAATGAATGTATTTCCTGTCACTACAGGAACAGAGCGATCCTGCCGGACCATTTCTCCTCCCAGCGGATCGATGGCAGACGATACGGTAAGCATCGTGCAGAATGCTCCCCACACGAGAAGAACCACCTTGCTCTCCTTCAATTCCGCCGTCATCCTTCCGAAGAATCTTTTCATCGGCAGCCTGCTCCCTGCTGCGCCTCTTCTTTCTGATTCTGCCGATGTATAATGATTGGCTGCTGTCATGAACTTCATCTCCTTTATCATCCGCTCTTGTACTATTTCCTTTTCTTGGCCCCATTATACCCACATGGGTATCTACATTCAATAATCATTTGCAAAATAAAGTCCATTAATGGACAATTCACGCAGATTGTACATTGAATGGCAAAATCAGTCATATGCCTGCACAATAAAAAACTCACAGCAGATCCGTGTCAAATCTCCATATACGAAGAGGCTGCCATGAGCTGTAAAAATTTCCGGCCGGAAAAATAAGATGAAACTTCATACCGGCAAGAACATTTCCTTTCTGTTTTTCACTTATTTCCCTTGTCCGTACGTCGCATTCGGGCCGTGCTTTCTTTGGTAGTGCTCATCAAGGATGTATGCGGGAAGCGAGGCCGAAGGGTTCAATAATTTTGTTTTCAGCGCCATTTCCGCCGCCGTCTCCATGACGACCGCATGGTACACAGCATCCGCCGCGTTTTTCCCCCAGGCAAAAGGCCCGTGGTTCCGTACAAGAGCACCGGGCACGGCAAGCGGCTCGTATCCGCGGCATCGCACAGTTTCTATAATGACGGCACCCGTATTTTTCTCATAAGCGCTTTTCGTTTCTTCTTCCGTAAGCGCCCTTGTGCAGGGGATATCCCCATAAAAATAATCCGCATGGGTCGTACCGAGGGCAGGAATATCGAGTCCCGCCTGGGCAAAAGCTGTGGCATTGACGGAATGGGTATGTGTCACACCTCCGATTTCAGGAAACGCGCGGTACAGCGCCAAGTGGGTCTCCGTATCGGAAGACGGTTTCCATTTCCCTTCCACTGTTTCTCCCGTCTCCACATCGACTGCTACCATGTCGCCCGCTGTCATGCTCTCATAAGGCACACCTGACGGTTTGATGACCATAAGGCCTTTCTCCCGGTCGATACCGCTCACATTCCCCCATGTATAGATCACGACACCCCGTTTCACAAGTTCCAGATTGGCGGCGCACACCGCTTCTTTTAATGTCTCCAGCATAGAACCCTCCTGCTTTTTCCTTTTTAATAACAGTACAAGACCGCACCCTGTTATTTTATATTTTACGCTTTACGGTTTTTACCAATTCTTCCATAAATTTCTCTGCCCCGGGAGATCGTGTTTCTTTTTTGGCTGCTGCGGTATATTTCACCCAGCCTCACCATTTTGCGGATGACACTTACCATCTTCCTTATCACGGCAATAGATTCTTCGCTGTTGCTCTGAATGACGCCTTGCCGATGTCCTCACTACAGGTACAGATCCTTCACATTTGCTTCGGATGACGTTTAACGTTTTCCTCACTACAACAGCAAATCCTTTGCTGATATTTCGTATGACACCTAATGGAAAATATGCTTCGGCTTTTAACTCACAGCTAATGGCTAATGGCTAACAGCTTATAGCTGACAGCTCACAGCTGATAGCTTTTATCTTCTTCCTCCAATCGTCATTCTGAACGGTGGCAAGAATGCTTTGTGGGAAAAACGGGAAGCAGCAACATGACACCGAGTGAAGAATCTATGACTCTGATGACATCTTACCACTTTCCTCACCACGGGCATAGATCCTTCACATTCGCTTCGGATGACGATTAACGTTCCCCCCATTATGACGCCTTTTCTCCCAATCGTCATTCTGAATGGACGCAAGAATGCTGTTCGAGAAAAACGGGAAACAGCAACATGACACCGAGTGAAGAATCTATGACTCTGATGACGCCTTACCGCTTTCCTCACCACGGGTATAGATCCTTCACGTTCGCTTCGGATGACGTTTAACGTTTTCCTCACTACAACAGCAAATCCTTTGCTGTTGTTTCGTATGACACCTAATGGAAATCATATGCTTCGGCTTTTAACTCACAGCTAACGGCTCACAGCTCACAGCTGATAGCTTTTATCCTCTTCCTCCAATCGTCATTCTGAATGGACGCAAGAATGCTTTGTGAAAAAGCAGCAAAGCAGCAATATGGCACGGAGTGAAGAATCTATGACTCGGATGACGCCTTACCACTTTCCCCACCACGGGTACAGATCCTTCACATTCGCTTCGGATGACGCCTGACCGTCAGCTTATCCTCAGTCATACAAAAATACGGTACCCATCACATCTGACGAGTACCGTATTTTATGTTTCTTAAGTTATTTCCTTACCCTTGCTTTCCATTACGCTTTCGGGGAAATATGAGAACCATACACATCGCGGTAATCATTTTTCGCCTTATCGTCTTCACTGTTGACACGGACACGTTCTACCTTGTTTCTGTCATTGTCCTTGCCGGAAATGCGGTCGACACGGATACGATCCAGACGGATCTGGCGGAGTTCCGGTTCGAACTCATTCATGGCTCTATCCATATTGTCATCTACCGGCGCTCCATTCTTCAATGCACGATAGAACATCGCCGCAAATTCATAGCGGGTCATGGAACGGTCACCCTTGAATTCACCGTCCGGATAGCCTTCGATGATACCGTTTCCTGCCAATGTAGCCACATATTCATAAGCCCAGTGGTTTTCCGGCACATCGGGGAAATCCTTCTTCTTACCCATATCCAGGATGCCAAGAATAGAATTCATCTTCTGCTCCATGGTATCCAGGCGTTTCTTCAAGTCCTTGTTCTCATCACGGAGATCGACGATTTCTTTTGCCATGGCTACTTTGGATGTGGATACATGGTTGCCCTGTCCCAGCTTCACGCTAACTCCGGCATTCACCATGTTTTCACCGGCACCGAAGGAACCGCCCACGCTGAACATGGTATCTTCATTAGGGCGGTAGAATGCGCCTACCGATACGGCATGAGCATCTTTGTAGTTGCCGTAACCGGCTGCGAAATCCCACTTATCATCCGGGTCGAAATCAAGGGGATGAAGGGCTGCCAATGCTGCAGCGCCCGCTCCTACACGGTTCACACGGGTTCCCAGTTCGCCTACTTTATTGGTTACATTTTTGATATCCTGCGAAGACGCGATGCCGGAAACGGAATAGGTGCTGCCGTCATTACGAGTGAAGTTCAACGTATCCCCGCTAAGTGAAGCAGATGATGTATAGCGGTCCTGCAATCCGGTGACGGTTGCTGTCGTTCCATCACTGTTTGTCAGCGTAGCAGTACCTGCACCGTTCGAGGCATAGGTCGCCGTGCCGCCGGTTACTACCGTATCCTTGGCATTGATCGTGTATATAGCATGTCCGTCCCCAGGATCTGCCGTCTTATTCACCGACGTAATATTCGTCCCGGCCCTTACTTCTGTGGAAGCAGCCGCTACGATGGATGTTTTTGCTTTCCTCAGCTGCGCTACATTGACAGCATCAGTATCATTTGTGCCGGCTGCAACTCCGGTAATCTGGCGGGTGATACCTTTGGACGTATCGCCTACGGAAACAGCTGCTTGCGTAGATTTCCATACCGAAGATGTATCCGTGGAATTCGTACCTGTTCCGGGATCATAGCCCGCAACGCCTTTATCCACGGACGCCACAGAACCTGCGCCAAGCGCTACACCGCCTTCTTTGGTCACGTTGGCTTCACTGCCGATGGCTACAGCATTCTTGACACTGGTACTGGTACCGGCTTGAGACGAACCGATGACAACGCTGCCGTCGGCACCTGTCAGTGTTCTCTTATCCCCAAAGACAACAGCGCCATTTGTATTGGTCACATTATTTTCAGAACCGATGACGGAGACGTGATTGATATTAGTCGCTGTATTATTATAACCGGTGATCGAGTTGTAGGTACTCGGACTGCCGCTGGTACCGGTCACGGTATTGTTAACGCCAATAATGGATGTTTTCTGGGTATAATCCGCTTTGTTGCCACCGCCAATAGCTAAAGTGGCACCGCCACTTTTAGAACCTGTAATCGCAGTTCTCAATTTATCAGCAAATTCTTTTGCAGAAGAACCACTATCAGATGGTGCAGAAATATTGGTGATGGAATTGGTAATTTCATTTCCGGCACCGTAAATGAGAGATCCATTGGAATTAAAGGTGCGGTTTGCCACACCAGTAACAGTATTAGCGATACCAGCATAACGATTATTTGATGTTTTCGATTCAATACTATTCAAAGAACCTGTAATGGTGGCTCCTAAATTCTTTACCGGATTTGCCAGTCGTCCACCATTATACTCGCTGGAAATAATATTATAGACACCGGTACTTGTCGTAAAAGCGCCATTGCTGAAACTGTTGGCACCGATGGTGGTGGCATAGACATTCAACGCGTCTGTCCGCGTAGAAGCGCTGTCTACCGTGGTATCCCCCAGTGCGCCTTTGTAATTATGTGAACCGATCATCGTACTACCGGTACGGGCAAATGTATTATCACCGATAGCAACACTGCCTACGACCTTCGTCGGATCAGCAGGAATTCTAGCAGAAGAGAACCAACTTCCGCTAAATGTTGTCTGTCCAAAGGCAAAGCTGGCTTCTCCGCCGCCAGCCATATTTTCTACTTTTGCATTTTTGCCAATGGCAATGCTGCCACCCTGGCTGGCATAGTTATTGATGTTAGCACCGTTGCCTACCACAATATCACCGGTAGCGTTACTTGCACCATTGGAATAGGAAATACCTGCCCCTTTGCCAATGGCCACATTTTCTGCTTTCGGCGCGTCACTGCCCGTACCATACGCCACGCCGCTGCCGGAACCTGTCGTTGTATCCGCCGCATTCGCCGTGTATCCACCCATGAGGACTCCCATCCCCACAGCTGCTGCCAGAGCGGCTTTCACTGCTTTTCCCGAAGCGCTTTTCGTGTGGCTCTTTGCCACTGTGGCTCTTTGCCACTTCAGAAGTGACGACATAGGCATGTTTTGCCTTACTCCATACGACCTTGTAAATTTTGTTCATACTTTCCTCCCAATTTAAAGAAAATAAAAAATATAAAAGAGCTATCATGTTTTACCCTTCGCGCTCCGTCTCACCTCTCCCTGTCACACAACCGGTTTCAGATTTTAACAGACAAATTCCGCAGGTTACACAAAACTGCTTTTCTAATAATTAAATATTGTAGCAGAGAATTTATCTTATTTCCACTTTTTTAAAAACTATCATGAATAATTAAGAAACAAGGTTAGTTGTAAAATGAAATCAGACACTAAACCGCAACAGCAAATCGGGTAGTTACACAGGAAAACATTTCATTCTGTATTCTTCATCCCCCTCCCGCAAGTGAGTATCCCCAAGATCTACAGCATCGATGATGATCACAACTTCATGCGCCGCTTAGCGTCTTTGAAATCGGCGCCTTCCTAAACCCGCAAGGGCAAGACGTTTCATTTATTTTCAAAATCGTTCACCTGCTTTCTTTATAGACAATAGAAAATCATGCCTCCTGAATTCTATCGCATATTCATGGAGGCATGATTTCATACTACATGGAAATTATTTTACAGGATTATCTATTGTGAATAACACGTACACGTTCGATTGTCGGTTGTCCTGCTTTGTTCTGCGCAATCGTGTCCACGCGGAACCGTTCCAATTCAGGTTCAAATTCCTTGAGCATTCTAGCAGGTACTTCGAATCCTCTCTGCATCGCGCGGTATACAATAGCACCGAATTCATAACGTGTCATCATACGGTCGCCGCCAAAGTTTCCGTCAGGATACCCTTCAAGGATACCATTCCCCGCAAGGGTGGCGATATATTCGTAAGCCCAGTGGTTCTCCGGTACATCAGGGAAGAGCTTGATCTTCATCGGATCCAACGCCTGTCCCTGAACGACCTGGCCAAGCGCGCCGCGCAGCTGTTCCACTTCCTTACGGAGGTCTTTGATTTCTTTCGCCATTGCCACTTTTGATGTGGATACATTGTTGCCCTGTCCCAGTTTCAAGCTGACGCCGGCATTCACCATATTCTCTCCGCCGCCAAAGGAACCTCCCACACTAAACATGGTATCTTCATTCGGACGGTAGAATACGCCGATAGCCCCCGCATTGGCATTTCTGTAATGTCCATAACCGGCTGCCACATCCCATTTATCATCGGGATCGAAGTCCAGCGGATGGAGGGATGCCAAGGCGGCTGCCCCAGCGCCAACTTTGTTCACACGGTCCCCCAGCTTGCTGATGCTCTGGTTTGTCTGGAACAGCTGGGAACCGTTCACCGCATCTTTGCTGGTCGGGCTAATATCGCCGGGCGCCACATTGGTGATCTTCTTATCTCCCGCATCTACACCGTTTTTGGTGATGGAAGGCCCGTTATTGATAGTCAGTCCGTTATCATTAATCGTGGTATCTCCCGTCTTGACGGTCGTGGCATTGACAGTCTTGGCATTCACTGTATCGGAATTTACCGTAGTGATATTTCCTGTCTCGGCAGTAACTGTCTTTGTCATCACAGTTTCCAAACCTTTCAGGTCTTTGGCCATGCGGACTTTCAGGTTGTTATTGCCGTCGGATACGACGCCAAGGTTGTCTTCTGTGGTCAGTTTGTTTGTGTCTGTAATGCCTCCGACTACGTTCACCTGTTCGTTCAGTTTCTTCTTGATGACCGCTCCTGTATCACCGCCATACTTCATGCCATCATTTAAGGTAGCCACTTCTTCTTTGCTTCCGTCCGGTTTCTCGTATACGATACGGGTCGTGGTCGTACCCGGCGCGCCGTCTACTCCGGGCTTGCCATCACGGGTAACGGAAATATTTGTCGTTACGCCGTCTTTACCATTAATACCGATTTTACCATCTTTGCCGTCTTTACCTGTAGCAACAATAGTTTCGCTTTTCAGGTTCTTGTCCAAGCCAACAATCATTTCACCGTTGCTATTCACCATGGTCTTGATGTTGGAAGAATCATATTCCGTATCCGCCTTCGTACCGGTGCCCTTGATGGTCATGGTTTCATTCAGTTTTTTAGCTACGGTACCGGTATTTCCTGCAAACTTGAGCCCATCATCCAGGGTAGCGACGTCATGCTTATCACCATTCTTTTCTTCGATGATCAGACGTGTGATATTCGTTCCGTCAACGCCGGGTTTACCATCACCACCTTTAATGGTAAGTCCGTTAGCGCCGTCCTTGCCATTCAAACCGATGGAGCCATCTTTGCCGTTGATGACCACAGCAGAGCCATCTTTACCGTTGACTCCGATGGAGCCGTCTTTGCCGTTCGCGCCTTTTTCACCAAGATTGATGTTATCTTTTACATTGACTTTATACGGATTGGCTGCTGTTCCGTCGCCTTCAACGGTGGTATTCTTTCCGTCTACCAGCTTGGTCGCATTGGCTGCGATCTCGTCTTTCAGCTGATCTACATTGACCGCATCTGTACCGGCCGTACCTTTTGCCACATTATGGATCTGGTTGCCGCCATTATTCAGTCCGTCCGCGGTTAAAGAAACATTTGTCTTACCGGGTCCCGGTGTCTTCGGCGTAATGGTAATGCCACCGGCGGTGACCTCCGTCTTATTCCCGGTGCTGTCGGTAATGGTCGTACCGGCTCCGTTGGTTACTGTCGTATTTCCTGCCGCATCTTTTGTCGTCACACTGGTCAGATCTTTCAGCTCTTTGGCAAGTTTGACGTTGAACTTGTTATTCGCCGCATCGGCTACCACGCCGATATTGTTATCACTCAGTTTGCTGCCGTCAGCACCGCCCAAGATGGACATCACCTGGTCAGATCCCCGTTTAACCACATTGACGTCTGCCGCACTTGTCGCACCGATAGTGGAATTGTCTCCGCCAAAACGGAGCGGACGGGTCATGGTATAGAGCTGGCTTCCATTGACTGCATCCGTACTCTGCGGAGCAACCAATCCGGCCGCCACGTTTTGAATACGGCGTTCCTTGCCTTTAGCTCCTACCGTGACAACACCTGCCGGTGTGCCGCCTGCATAGGCATAAGTGCCATCACTGTTATAAACTGCCATGCCTTTGGTGGACGCGCCATCTGCCACATAAGCGGAGCCGCTCCCCAGATATACGGAATTCCCCATGGTGGCATTCACATTGCTGCCCAATATCTGGGTATTGGACAAATCAAGCGCTTTATTTGATGTGTCTATCGTATTATTATTCCCGACAATCTGGACATCTGTAAGATTCTTTGTATTATTTTTTGCCTTTACCGTGTTCTTTGAACCGGTAATCGTGATACCGGATACCTTGCCGGCATCATCCTGCGTCGTTGTATCCGTATCGCCGCTGACTGTATTATTATTCCCTGTCAGCATGATATCCGTTAGCCCTGTTGCCGTTTCTTTTTTGACGATGTTACTGTTTCCGGTTACTCTGTTATTCTCACCGTCCAACGTATTTTCATTTCCAAACACACCGGAATTGACCGCCGTGATATTTGAACCATTACTTGCTACCGGAGTTGTGGGGGCACTGTTCCGTGCGCCGATGACATATGTCCCTGCTCCATTGACAGTGTTGGCCGTACCGATTGCACCGGAAGATTCTCCTGTAGCACTTGCCGTTGTACCTATAGCCAAAGCATCATTCGCCAATGCATGTGCCCGATCACCCAAAGCTACCGCGCTCCGGCTGTTACTCTTAGCTTCACTGCCTATTGCTACTGCTTTATCATCAGAGGCTCCGGCGGCATAACCGATAGCCACTGCCTTATCCACACTGGTCCCGCCATTCTTTATGGTGGTGACGGCACGGGTACCCATGGCAATAGAATGATTCCCTTCCGACTGTGCTCCTGCACCAATGGCCATATTGTATTTATAACCGGAAGCCGCCACAGTCTGCGTAATGGTAGGTGTACCACCATTTATTTCCTCATAGCCGGTTCCCAGGGCGATGCTGCCTTCTCCCTGTGCCTCCACATTATTCCCAATGGCCGCGCTGCGTTTTTTCAACGCTTTGGCGCCAACTCCTGCTGCCATAGAATCTTCGCCGGCAGCCCCGTCATTATTGTAATTATTCGCATTTGTGGACTTCACAGAGTAATAATGAGTCTTTGCCTGATCCACGGTTTCGTTCAACTGATTAACATTAACCGCATCTGTTCCCGATGTACCTTTAGCCACATTGTGAATTACGGTTCCTTTGTTATTGGTATTCTTTAAAGTGATACTTTCTCCCTGCCCGGTAGTTACAGTATCATAGTAGACTCCTGTAGTCGTCGTACTGGTAATACTGGCATTCACCTGCCGGACCGTTTCATCGATGGATTTCTTCAGCTGTGCCACTGTAACGGCATCCTGATCCTGCGCGCCATCCGCTACATTCGTAATACGACGCAATGCTGCCGCCGTACCAACTGAAACACCTGTGGAAGGAGCGGCAGTCCCTGTCAGATAACCAGTACCGCTAATCATGGCCGCGCTGGCTTCCGAACCATTACCGATGGCAATGTTCCCGCCGGAAGCCTTTGCCCCTTGTCCCAGCGCCATGCTGGCCGCGTCTTCCGCCAATGCATTAAACCCGGCAGCTATGGATCCATTTCCTGCTGCCTGCGCATGAAAACCAAGCGCCAACGCGTCATCAGCGGCTTTCGTATCACTGCCGACTGCTGTCGCCTGGAGGCGGGACACCAGGGTAGTATTCTTATTAGCATTATATCCAATGGATACATTTTTCCCAATAGAAGGATTACCGGCAGTACCTATATTCGTCCCTGCCTCTACACCAATGGCAATATTATAATTGCTGGATACATTTCCGCCCGCCTTGGTGCCGATGGCAATATCATGCTGTCCATCCACATTTTGTCCGGCTTCGTCACCAATAGACACATGCGAGCCCTTCGTTCCCAATACATCACCAATCATGCCCTTACCGGCACCAATACCGACAGACACAGATCTGCCGGCTGCCGCGCCGGCCTCATCACCGACAGCAACAGAACTGGAACCGGCTGTCTGACTGGCATTCCCAATAGCAACCGCATTTTTTCCTTTTGCTTCCGTTCCCTGACCAACAGATACGGCATTTTCTCCTTCGGCCACAGCAGAAGTACCGGCTGCCAGACTGTTTTTGCCTTTAGCAGCCGCTTCTTTGCCGATCGCCGTTGCGGCTTCCTTACCGGCCTGGGCACTTTCGCCAACAGCAATCGCACTGTGACTGTTTTTGGCAACAAAAGCACCGTGCCCGATAGCTGTCGCATTATTAGAAGACACCGTCTTTGCCGCTGTTCCAATCGCCATACTGTTGTTATTAACTATACGATTGCCGCCATCATTTTGAACAACCGCTCCATCTCCCAACGCAATAGAAGAATTACCACGGGCATTGGCTTTATTCCCGACAGACACACTATTCTTGCCGCCGCCGACAAGTACGACCGTGCTGTCTCCATCCGGTGTCATACCGCTGACAGCACCGTTAATTGCCCCATGGCCGATGGCCACGCCATTTACTGCATTAGAAACGTTTCTGGAAGCATGCCCTACCGACACGGAATCTTCGGCTTCTGCTTTGGCCTCCACCCCCATTGCCATCGCATTATCTTTGGTGGCTCTGGCCTGCGTCCCTACCGCGACAGCATCCGAGCCAACAGCTGAAGCATCTGCCCCCGTGGAATTGGCACGGAAATACTTAATCCCCGGTTTTGCAGCATCAAGTCCCAGGCTATTTGTCAGTGCTGTGAGCGTGTTGATTTTTAATGTATTATTGCTGATATTGCCGGCGTTTGTGCTGATATTGGTAGCATTCGTACTGATATGGGTAGCATTATTGTTGATATTGCCGGTGTTGGTATTCACCTGCGTACTTAATGTAGCCAAATCACCCGTCGTGGCCAGCCCGGTCGTTGATATGGTAATCGTCTTGGTTGCCGGATCCTTAGTTACGGTGATATGGGTACTGCCGTTCAATGTATCCCCATCATTGACTGTAGCCGCCTCACTGCCGACAAAACCGCCAAAGCCCAGCATCACCGTTAAAACCGCAGCCAGCGCAGATTTATATGCTTTATTCCCCTTATTTTTGCTGCTGCTGGCGGCAATTTCTGGAACTACCACATAACTGTTCTTCACTTTGCTCCAAATGACTTTGTAAATTTTGTTCATATAACCCTTCCTCTCTACATACCCAAAAAATATAATGCTATATCAAAAATTTATTTATATGATCCGGCAGATCTCCTACACCTCCTTCTATACTTCTCATCATATTTACCAGCCTTTATAAAAACACAAGATTTTTCACTGATGAATATTTATCTACCGGTTCAGTGCCATTTCATTCATATAATGTAAACAGCTGTGCTCTTAATTTTTGCAATAACAGTACAGCTGTCCTTACTTTAATTCCAAATGCCTTTATGAATATGATTCATATCAATATTTCTTAAGAATGGAGATGAATTTCGGAGCGATCGATTATTTCCAAGGCATTCCTAAAAAGCTACCTTATTCTCCATATTTCTGTTCAAGTCCACTTTAATAAAAGAGTTTCCTTATTTCCCGTCATGTGTATGTCGTTACATACTGTAACAGCATACATACAAAATGGCCCAATCATATAATTCTAAATTTCAAATCGACTCCCAAAAAAAAAGCTCCTCCAACGGCATATCCGTTTTTAGAATCATTTTAATCTTCACAGCCTCCTTAAAATTAATTCCATGACGGTTTTCCATTTTCAACAGCAGCATTTCCTGCTTGATCCCCATTTCTTTTGACAGTTCTTCAAGGCTCATCTCCTGTTTTGCCAATTCTGCCATCAGATTTTTATACACGTTCCTCTCTCCCTTTAATTTGAAATTTCAAATTATTATATCATTATAACTTTTTATTACTAAAAAATCCACATCCCACTCCTGATTCATTGAAATTTCGATATTATTTATGTAAAATCAACAGTAAGGAGGCGATTATGACAAAAGAGGAATATTTGAAAAAGCTGATCCTCCAACGATGGACACTGAAAGATTTCGCCGCAAAGATCAATATGCCATATGGAACTCTATATTCCATTCTGAAGAATGTAGATGGCGGATCCATGTACAATATAGTAAAAATCTGCAGTGGTCTGCACCTTTCCACTGACGAACTGTCTCAGATAGGAAAGCCCCGGAATTATATCCTGCAGGAAGATAGAAGTACGTACAATACAAAAGAACTACCGGATCTGAGATCCATCTTGAGCAGCACATTTCTCTTCAATGGAACGGAATATACTCTCTCAGAGAAAAAACAGGACATGCTGTCTCAAATCATCCAAGCTGTACTGAGCGAAAAAACATAGTAGATCCCGTATCGCACTTTTCTCGGAAAATAACGGAATTACCAGCTTATTTTATCCAAGCCGGCAGGCGTAAACACACATAGCACTTCCACATCCATTTCCTATGTATTCATACATTTACTTTATCAGTACAATTATTTATCTTCTGCCCCAACCAAGCGGGTCTCGGTTTTCTATACCATAATCTTCACATAGTGCTACCTGAAGGTAATCATAGAAGAATCACGGGCAATAAGCTTTCCTCAAACAGAATCACCCCCGCAAAACCCAAAGCGTCAAAAATATATCCTCACAACACAAAAAGCGTTCCTTCCCAGATATACAATTAGGAAGAAACGTTTTTATTTTTATACCTTATATGTACAATATGGGTTGTGCCAATAATTTTTCACAAATTCAGACATATCATCGGTAATGGATCAAATCAACCGGTACTTTCCTATTCAGAAACTCCCCTTCTTTAGAAAGCAAAGTTTGAGGCAAATCAAGCCGGCGCCTTTCTTGCCAATTCAGTGCACTTATTATTATGCGCCCGATGACCAACGAAGCCGAAACGGATACTCGCATGCCAAGATGATTCAACCCGTAAAAGAATATTTAGCTTATAGCTAACAGCTCACAGCTGATAGCTTTTATCTTCTTACCGGCTTCCCCACCACGGTGACAGATTCTTCGCCGGCACTTTGGATGACGTCTTACCGGCTTCCTCACCACGGCAGCAGATCCTTCACGTTCGCTTCGGATGACGATTAACATTTCCCTCATTATGACGCTTTGCCGTCCGCCGTCATTCTGAACGGTGGCAAAAATGCCTTGTGGGAAAGACGGGAAACGAAACAGTGACACAGAGTGAAGACTCTATTATCCTCATGACATCTTACCGATTCCCTCACCACGGGTACAGATCCTTCACGTTCGTTCAGGATGACGTTTAACGTTTCCCTCACTATGACGCCTTATACCATCCGCAGTCATTCAGCACTTTTAGCTGACAGCTGACAGCTCACAGCTAACGGCTAACAGCTTTCAGCTCACAGCTAATAGCTGTTATCTTCTTACCGCTTTCCTCACCATAGCAGCAGATTCTTCGCTGGCGCTCGTATTATTAAGTAAGTCAAGCAAATCGCTTGATCAT
>OLRO01000776.1_pt1 | contig 21600 bp, 19 predicted proteins | sample 1673131 | NCBI WGS metagenome assembly OLRO01 (sample SAMEA3136757, study PRJEB25190) | human gut metagenome | biome: human gut; feature: human-associated habitat; material: faeces | place: Austria | collected 2013 | reverse complement strand
AGAAGGGTGCCATCAGGATTGAGGGCAAGACCATCACCATACTCAACTCGGATGAAATGAAATAAGGAGCAGGAATGAGAGGAAAGGAGAGAGAAAGAACCGATGAAGACGAAGTTCTCCACCTGCGCCTCCAGAGCCCATCTTCAGCACCACATCCGCTGCATCGGTTTGAAATCCCCCATTCCCATCACATTGCAGACTACATCCTGGTTGCTGGGGGATAACATATCCCCAGAGCATAAAGAGGTTAGGACATTTATTAGCGGCGGATTGTAAATCCGCCGGAACGCCTAACGGAGGAAAGGGCATATCCGACGCTACGAAATTACCTTAATATATATGTGAAACAAGACGATTATGAGAAAAAACTGCCTTAAAATTTGGAGGTTACAAATATTCAGCGTATCTTTTCATAAGATTTGCGGCACTCAGCAATTTGAAAGCAAGCTTTCATTGCACTCGCTGGCAAAATCTTTGCATAAGATTTAAAAAGAATGACGTATGAAACAGGTAGAAGAAACATACATCAGCTTGCTGACCGACTTCGGTTTCAAGCGAATATTTGGAACGGCAATGAACAAGAATTTACTGATTTGCTTCCTCAACAGCTTTTTTAATGGCCGACAGGTTGTGAAGGACGTGTCGTATCTGAATCCAGAGCACGTAGGAGGCAAGTAAGATGGCATATCGTGATATCAAAAAACTCTATTGATACGGCGAAGCAAGAAGGTAAGAATGAGAAAGCCTTGGAAATTGCCAAGAACCTGCTTGCCGATGGTGTTGACATCAATCTAATCAAGAAGTATTCCGGACTAACCCAGGAACAGATAGAAAAAATGAAATAACTAATAGAATAAAAAAATGAAGAAAAAATCAAGTTGGTAGGCTGGAGCATCCTAGGAATCCTGCTCATAGCTGTAGCAACATTACTGTTGGCACGCTTTGTTTTCAATAAACAAGTGGAAGCTTACCTTTGCAATTCGCTGAAGAATGAAATGGTAGAAAAATTAAAAGACGCTGGCAAATATGTACCAGATACTACGTCCTATCATTTTGCATATCAGAAAGATTCTGTCCAATCACAAAAAATCCGTGAATATTTCAAACTCGATACAGTTGTATCTTCCACAATGCCAACATGGGACAAGGCCATTTCACTGGCACGTTTTGTAGCGGAAAACATTCCTCATGCCAATCAAAAGATTAATCCTAAGAGACGTAATGCTATAGATCTCTGGAAATATACTCGATCGATAGAGCCTGCATTCAACTGTCGATTACACTCCATCCTCTTACACGAACTATTGCTGTCTGAGGGTATTGTAAACCACATTGTAACTTGTCATCCCGCAGATTTCGAGGATTCCGACTGCCATGTTGTTAACCTGGTGTGGCTGCCAGAATTACAGAAATAGGCTATGCTAGACTCGGATATGAAAGCTTGGGCAGAAGATGAAAAAGGCACTCCACTTTCTCTTACAGAAATGCGTGAGCGATATATTGACGGCAGAGAAATCGTTTACCGTCCTCTCTTGAATTCAGATAATGATTTTGTTTATTACAGGGCATATTGGGCAAAAAACTTATACTAGTTTGATACTTGGGAGACAACAGGCTATGGTCGCGAAGATAATAATCCTGCTTATCGAAACAATAATCGCCATATCGTGCTTGTTCCTTCTGGATTCAAAGGTTTTGAACTTCCCGACCATTCAGTACTGACAACAGATACTTCACGTTTCTGGGCAGCTCCCCAAAATTAGTAACTGCCATTTACTAGATCTACCCCAGGAACAAATGAAATAGGCTTCAATGGCAAATGAAGCCTATTTCATTGTCCAACGAAAGTTCTTTCATGTGCTCATGAAAGTACTTTCGTTTTTTATTGCTTTTTCTACTATATTTTATTCCATAAAGACAGAGCGCCAAAGACTGTAGCGCGCTTCAGGATTCAACCGCTCCAAATGCCGGAAGACGGCTTGCATATCCGAACGGCGGGTAGTCTCTTCGTAAGGACACAACGCCTTCTGCTTCGTGAATTGCAACTCTTCTGCCACCTGACGGATATCCGCCTCATGCACCAGACAGAGGGGACGGATGATGGTAAGCGGATAATGTTTTAAAGGAAGACTGGGCTGCATAGTGGAATGAGAACCCTCGAAGGTGATATTCATCAGGAAAGTAACGAGGATATCATCCATGTGATGGCCCAGAGCTATCTTATTGAACCCGTGGCTTACAGCAAACTCGAAGAGCGTCTTGCGGCGGTTCCACGCACAGAGAAAACAACGGGTCTTGCGGGGATCGGTGGATTCATCGAAAGAACTATGCAGAATATGAAGTTTGATGCCATTCTCTGCACAAAATGCCTGCAGATAAGAACGGTCAGTCTCGTAAGGGATGTTATCCATAATGATATGCGCCGCCTCTACCTCGAGATGCGGCTTATAGATGCGGGCACGCTGAGCCAAGAGGCGCAACAGTTCCAGGGAATCCTTTCCGCCGCTCAAGGCAATGAGAATCCGGTCACCATCCTCCAAAAGGTGATAATCCACGCATCCTTTATTGAATCGCTTTAAAATCTTCTGTTCTGCTTTCATCACATTATATTATATAAATGTAGCCGTATATGATATGAAAGAAAAAAGCCGCTGTCCCCTAGAGAACAGCGACTTTATCAAATACATTCCTCATCCTATGAAGGAGAGAAACGACAATTTAAACTTCGAATATATGAAAACGCGTTTTATCGCTTGATTCCTTCTTACTTAGCGTAAGCTACACTGCGAGTCTCACGAATCACGGTGATCTTCACCTGACCAGGATAGGTCATCTCGTTCTGAATCTTGGTTGCAATCTCATCAGAGAGCTTGATACTCTGCTCATCGCTCATCTTGTCGGCACCCACGATGACACGAAGCTCACGACCTGCCTGGATGGCATAGGTCTTTGTTACGCCAGGATAGCTCATGGCGATAGCCTCAAGATCGTTCAATCGCTTGATATATGCCTCTACAATCTCACGGCGGGCACCTGGACGGGCACCTGAGATGGCATCACATACCTGTACGATAGGAGCCAGAAGGGTATTCATCTCCATCTCGTCGTGGTGAGCACCGATGGCATTGCAGATATCTGCCTTCTCCTTGTACTTCTCAGCAATCTTGGCACCATAGAGTGCGTGTGGCAACTCGCTCTCCTCGTCTGGCACCTTACCGATATCGTGCAACAGACCGGCACGCTTTGCCTTCTTAGGGTTCAAGCCCAGCTCAGAAGCCATCACCGCACAGAGATTGGCAGTTTCGCGCGCATGCTGCAAGAGGTTCTGACCATAAGAAGAACGGTACTTCATCTTACCGATGATACGGATCAGCTCTGGATGCAGACCATGGATACCGAGGTCGATGGCTGTACGCTTACCGGTCTCGATGATCTCATTATCCAACTGCTTCTTCACCTTGGCTACCACCTCCTCGATACGGGCTGGGTGGATACGGCCATCGGCTACCAGCTGATGGAGAGCCAGACGGCAAACCTCACGGCGCACAGGGTCGAAGGCTGATATAACGATAGCCTCAGGAGTATCATCTACCACGATTTCCACACCGGTGGCTGCCTCAAGGGCACGGATGTTGCGGCCTTCACGACCGATGATGCGTCCCTTGACTTCATCATTATCGATGTGGAATACAGAGACTGAGTTCTCGATAGCAGTCTCGGTAGCCACACGCTGGATGGTCTGGATTACGATTTTCTTAGCCTGCTGGTTGGCATTGAGCTTGGCATCATCCATGATCTCATTGATGTAACTGGCTGCATCAAGACGAGCCTGATCCTTCAGACTCTCTACCAAGCGACTCTTCGCCTCCTCGGCACTGAGTCCAGAAAGCTCTTCGAGCTTAGCCTGCTCCTGCTTCTGCATCTTCTCGAGTTCCTGCTGCTTCACGGCGAGGAGTTTCTTCTCATTGTCGATGCGCTGCTGATACTGCTCTACCTCCTGCTTGCGGCGACCGAGGTCTTCCTGGCGCTGGTTGAGCGAGATTTCGCGCTGCTTGAGCTTGTTTTCACTCTGCTGGATGCGGGAGTTGCGCTGCTGCACCTCCTTCTCCAACTCGGCTTTCTTATTGAGGAACTTCTCCTTCACTTCGAGAAGCTTTTTCTCCTTTACAACTTCTGCCTCTTTTCTGGCAGCATCTATCATTTCATTATATTTTCCCTTAATGACATAACGGAAAATGACATACCCCACGATACCTCCCAACACGAGAGCTACCAGGGCCGCTATTATTGTTACCATATATATATTATAATTATTAATATTCTTACTTAGCCAAGGTATCTTCTATCTCCGCAGTCAGCTTGTCCAGAATATCATTATATGGTTGGGTATCATTTTTATCTGATTCCTTCTCGAATCTCAAAGCTACGTCGATGAGAGCCATATACAAAATCTCCTTGTCGCTCTTGCGCCCCTTGAAGATTTTCGCATACGAATTGACGATCTCATCGATCAACTTAGCCGACTTACGATAATACTCCTCATCCTCTCTCGGTATTCTTACCGTGAGGTCGGTATCATATACATGTAATCTGATCTGTAATTTATCTTCCATCTGATCTGCCTCCGCTTCAATAGTTATTACTTGTCGCTCAGTAGCGTTATACACTTGTTGACATCTCTGATGAGCTTGGCGATGCGCTTCTGGGTGGTCTCTATGTCGGAGTCGGAAATCGTCATCATCTTCGCCATCTTCAGACTGTCGTAATCATGCTTTGCCTGAGTCAACTTCTCCTGCAATTCCTTGATCTTGGCATCGCGCTCATCCACCATTGCATACAGCTCTGCATTCTCATGCTTGATATCTTCAAACTTGAGAATCATCTGCCTTACTCTTGTAGCAAACGTATTGATTGTTTTCTCACTAGCACTCATGCCTTTTTACTTTTTTGGCTACAAATTTAAGAGAATAATTTGAAAAAAACAAATATTCTCCTGTTTTTTTATCTTTTTGGGAGAATATTGGCTACTTTCCCATCTTTTGCTTTGCCTTTTCCACCTCTTCATCGGATGGACGTGGCTCCTTCTTTGCCAACATCAGTACCTGGAAGGTGAAATCGGTAACCCATTGCTGACTGAACTTCAGACGGGTGTTGAAGTGGCGCAAGCCTACTACGGTCTTGAGCACACTGGCATCCGAGAAATCGTTCTTGTTGAAGATATCGTCCACAGTCTGTGCAGTGAGCTTATAGAGGGTCTTCTTCATAAAGTTTGGCAGACGAAGCTTGAACTTCATCAGGTTGCCCATGAGCATCATCAGATCCTGGGTGAAGTTCTGGAACTGGATGAGATAGGTATTGACATCCTGGAGTTTCTGGCAGTTCTTGCGGATGCTGGCATCAATCTCCTTGAAAAAGTTATCGTCGGTATCATAGATGTTCTTCATCATCTTCTTGACCTGTGCCTTCTCGCCAATGCCCAGACGGTTGTTGACGGTAGGAACATGGAGGCTGGTCTTGAAGACACGGAGGTCTGGAAGCATAGCCAGATTGGTGATACCTAATTGTGAAGCCAAGGCAGCCTGGAAATATACACGGACCAGGGTCATGTAGTCTTCCATTCCACCTACTTTCTTATCTTCGTCTTTACGACTGAATAGTTTAGAAAATATTCCCATTCTTAATCTTATTTATTCATTAATGTTCTTAAATGTTCTGCAAAAATACAATAAAATCGCAAAATACCCAAATTAAGAGATGTTTTTTTTCACCGAAAGCATGTTTTTCCTATATTATATGAAGATTTTAGGCAGATTATTTTCACCGCTCAATATTTTTTAGTAACTTTGCCACGTTTTTAAAGACGTTTTTTCAGTTCCGCACAAAGTCTGCATTGACTGTGGAATGTGCAACATATAAAAATAAAAAGGTATAATAAGAACTTTTACCATAAAAAGAAATAAAGAAGAAGATATGAAAGGAATCGTATTAGCAGGTGGTTCGGGCACCAGACTGTACCCCATCACCAAGGGCATCAGCAAGCAGCTGATTCCTATCTTTGACAAACCTATGATATATTATCCCGTATCGGTACTGATGCTGGCTGGCATCAAGGAGATTCTGATTATCTCTACGCCTTTCGACCTGCCTGGATTCAAGAGACTGCTGGGTGACGGAAGCGAACTGGGGGTTCACTTCGAGTATGCAGAACAGCCTTCGCCTGACGGACTGGCTCAGGCGTTCATCATCGGAGAGAAATTCATAGGGAAGGATGACGTCTGCCTCGTGCTGGGCGACAACATCTTCTACGGAGCCGGCTTTACCGGACTGCTGAAGGAGAGCGTGAAGGCAGCCGAAGAGGGACAGGCAAGCGTATTCGGCTACTACGTGAACGATCCGGAAAGATACGGCGTGGCGGAGTTTGACAAGGACGGCAACTGCCTGAGCATCGAGGAGAAGCCGGCACAGCCTAAGAGCAACTATGCCGTAGTGGGACTCTACTTCTATCCGAACAGCGTGGTAGAAGTGGCGAAGCACATCAAGCCTAGTGCGCGTGGAGAGCTGGAGATTACCACAGTGAACCAGCACTATCTGGCAGAGAAGACCCTGAAGGTAAGAACCCTGCAGCGAGGTTTTGCCTGGCTGGATACCGGTACCCACGACAGTCTTTCGGAAGCCAGCACCTTCATAGAGGTGATAGAGAAGCGCCAGGGACTGAAGGTAGCCTGTCTGGAAGAGATAGCCTACAACCAGGGATGGATTGACAAGGAACAGCTGAAGAAACTGGCTGAACCGATGCTCAAGAACGGATACGGACAGTTTCTGATGGCTATAGCTACAGACAACAGATAAGAAACTGGTTCCTAAGAATTCATTCATATACAAATTCAACGCAAAACAATAACATTAAAATAATGGAAGAAAACAAGAATTTAGAATTGGAAAACGTGCAGAACCAAGAGGAAAAGTCGGCTATCGACTTCCAATTGATCTACACCACACTTATCCTTAATTGGAAGTGGTTTATGCTATCCATCATCTTATGTCTCGGTTTGGGATATATCTACCTGCAGCATGCAAAACCTGTATTCCAGACTACGACAAAAGTACTCATCAAGGATGATGACCAAAGCAAGCGCGGCGGTGGTATGAGCAGCAGCATGATTCAGAGTGCAGCCAATTTGGGTTTCATGACGAACTCAAACGGTATTGACAACGAGATGGAAATCCTGTCGGCTAGCGATATGGCACGTCAGGTTGTCATTGACATGAAAACCTACGTAAACTACTACCACAAGGGTATCTTCAGATCACCACTGGTCTATAAGGAACAGGAAATCAATGTGGATATGGATGCCAAGAACCTGCAGAAGCTGAATGCTCCTGTAAAATTAAGCATCGAGAAAGACGGCAAGCAATTCCATGTCACTGGTAAATACTACATGCCTATCGATGCCTTCACCCACGAGAAGGATCCTATTGAGTTTGAGAAGACTATCAATGGTCTGCCAGCAACCATCAATACACGAGTAGGAGCCATCCTGCTGACAGCCAACAAGGGCTACAATATGGAAGACGGCGACGTATTGAAGGCTGTGATCGTATCTCCTGAGATGGCTGCAGAGGAGTATGTGAAGAATCTGTCTATCAGTCAGACCTCAAAGACTACAACCATCGCTGAACTCGTACTGAACGACGAGAACCCACAGCGCGGTTTGGATTATCTGCATACTCTTATTAAGGTATATAACCGACAGGCTAACCTCGACAAGAACGAAATAGCCTATCGTACAGAACAGTTTATCAACAACCGTCTGGAGAAGATCAACTCTGAACTGGGCACTACTGAAAACCAGTTGGAAAGCTACAAGAAGCGCAACAAGGTGATAGAGATGAAGCTCAATGCTACAGCTGCTATTGCCAACGCAGATACCTATACCCAGAAGTTGCAGGAAGCTAACACCCAGGTAGAACTGCTCAAGGAACTCGGAAAATACATGGATGAGCCAGGCAACAAGTACAAGCCTATCCCATCTAACGTTGGTTTGACTGATGAAAGTTCTACAGAGCTCATCAATCAGTATAACAAGATTGCCTTGGAGCGCAGCAATGCATTGCACTCTGCCAGCGAACTGTCACCATCGGTTACTCCACTGACTGCACAGTTGGAGGAGTTGACCAAGTCTATCAAGCGTGCCATGCGCCAGGCTCGTCTGGGTATGGAAATCCAGCGTAACAGCATCGCATCTCAGGCCAACCAGTATAACAGCCAGATTGGCAACTCTCCTGAACAAGAGCGCGTATTGACACAGATCGGCCGCCAGCAGGAAGTAAAATCAGGTCTCTACCTGATGCTCTTGCAGAAGCGTGAGGAAAACTCAATCTCTCTGGCTGCAACTGCAGATAAGGGCAAGATCATCGATGCACCTTCCTTTATCGGCAAGGTGAGCCCAAAGAGCTCAATCATCATGCTCATAGCATTGGTTCTCGGCTTGGCAATTCCTGCAGGCATCCTCTTCCTTATTGAGTTCTTCAAGTACAAGATTGAAGGTCATGAAGATGTCATTAAGTTGACACAGATTCCAGTCATAGCAGACATCCCTGTTGCCAGTGATGCTGCCAAGAAGGAAGGAAAGGCTGATATTGCGGTTCACCAGAATGTCAACAACCTGATGGAGGAAATCTTCCGAAGCTTACGTACCAATATTCAGTTTATACTGAAGAGCGATGAGAAGGTGATAATGTTTACCTCTTCTACTTCAGGCGAAGGAAAGACATTCGTAGCTTCAAACATCGGTATCTCCCTCGCCTTGTTAGGCAAGAAGGTCATCATGGTGGGTCTTGACATCCGTAAGCCGCGTCTGGCTGAGTTGTTCCAGATAGACAACCACCATAACGGTATCACCAACCTGATTGTACGAGACCACAACTCTTGGGAAGACATCCAGAACCAGATTCTCTCATCTGGCGTAAACAGCAAGCTCGACCTTCTGATGGCTGGTCCTGTACCTCCTAATCCAGGTGAGTTGGTAACAAGAGCAAGTCTTGACGACATCATCAACCAGCTGAAGCAGCATTACGACTATATCATTCTCGATACGGCTCCTGTGGGTCTGGTAAATGATAGTTTGCAGCTCGGTCGTCTGGCAGACCTCTGCGTATATGTTTGCCGTGCAGACTATACTCCAAAGGCAAGCTTCGGAATGATCAACGGCTTGAGTGCCGAAAACAAATTGCCTAACATGTGCCTCGTGCTCAACGGCGTTGACCTCTCAAAGAAGAAACACAGTTTCTACTACGGAGTGGGCAAATATGGCAAATATGGCAAGTATGGTAACTATGGAAGCTATGGTTCATACGGAAAGTATGGAAAGTATGGAAAGTATGGAACTTACGGACAGTATGGTAGCTACGGCAACTATAGCAACAGTCATTACGGCAATGCCAACGACACAAGTATCAAGAAGTAATTGAATATTGAATCATTAAACTATTTATATAAAGAGAGTCTTTCTATATTTTTTATAGGAAGACTCTTTTAGATTAAAAGATATAAAGACTATGGCAACAATAGCAGTAGATTTTGACGGTACTATCGTAACCCATGAGTACCCAAAGATTGGTACAGAGTTACCTTTCGCAACAGAAACATTGAAGATGTTGATAAAAGACCACCACAAACTCATTCTCTGGAGCGTACGCGAAGGCAAGCTCCTGGATGAGGCTGTAGAATGGTGCAGAGAGCGTGGAGTTGAATTCTGGGCTGTCAACAAGGACTATCCGGAAGAAAGTCTCGAGAACAACAATCACTTCTCTAGAAAGCTGAAGGCAGACTGGTTTATCGACGACCGTGGTATCGGTGGACTGCCAGACTGGGGAGAGATTTATCAGATTATCACCAACCATACCAACTACCGCAGAGTATTAAAGCAGAAATACTGCGCAGAGCAGGAGACTCCTAAAAAGAAACACTGGTGGAGTCGCGGATAATCCAACAGTTCCAACCAAGTCCAAAATATGACAGCGGGTGTATCACTCTTTAAGTTGATACACCCGCTGTCTTTTTATCTCACAACAGATGGAAGACAAGCGCACATCAGCTGTCAGACGACCGCACAACAGCTGTTGTGCGGGTGCATAACAGCTGATGTGCGGACGAGAGAGCTAGCTTCTAGAAGAACTATACCTATATAAAACGACAACTTTTCCTATCTAACCGAAAGACTATCTCTGAATAAAAGGAAAGCCATTCTGAGAGAAAAGAAACTGTTACTCAGAAAGAACAAAGTCCTATACGGTATAAGGAAAGCCATCAACGTCAAAGAACAGTCAAAAGAAAAAGGGATATACCTGATGAATGGTATATCCCCTATTATTGATTTACTAAATGATTTTTTTATTCTTTAGAAGAGTAGCGGTTGTCCACTACGTGAGCCTTCATATAAAGCTCATTCATGAAGTTACCAGCATACTGCATAGACTTCTGACGACACTTCTGCTCGTATGTCTTCTCATCGAACTTAACAGGACGGTTAGACTTGTTAGTAACCTGGAAGAGGTAAACACCAGCATTACCCTTAACAGCATGTGCAGAGAAAGCACCCTTCTTTGTTGCAGAAACAGCACCAGAAAGAGCAGGCTCGCTAGCACCAGTTGCTGCAATGAATGTAGGAGCAGCGAAAGTAATCTGGTTTACAGAAGAAATCTTACCACCCTTAGCCTTAGCAGCTGCGATGCTCTTTACGCCGTTTACCTTAGCCATCAACTGTTCAGCCTTCTTGTCCTTGATAACCTCAGCCTTTACCATCTCCTTTACATCAGGATCGCTCAAGTCGCGGTAACCAATGCGATGAATCTTGTCAAGTACTACAACCAAAAGGTGGTTATTGTCGCCACACACATAGAGAGGAGAAACTTCACCTTCCTTAGCCTCGAAGATCCACTTCAATGCCTCACGGGTTGAATGGATATTAGCTACATAATGAGAAGCTGTTGTCATATCCTTCAACTCCTGAACCTTGTAACCATTGCCAGCAGCATTCTTCAACAAATCAGCTGAAGCCTGGTTGCCGCTAACGAAGCTAGAGAACTTGTTGTAAGCTGTACGATATGTGCCCTGTGAGAAATCAATAGTCTTCTTGATGACTGCAGCAACATACTTGTTAACCATTGCCTTGCGGTCAAGAACCTGAAGAACTACGTAACCCTGACCCAACTGGAGCTGGTTAAGAGAGTTGACAGAAGCTGTATTCAATGTATTGATGAACGCCTTGTTGTCCTTGTCCATAGTCTGAGCATACTCATACTGCTTTGTTGTCATCCAAGCCTTCTCACCAGTCTGACCGTACTTCTTGGCGATAACCTCGAAATCAGCACCGCCAGCGATAGCACCCTGGATAGAGTCTGCCTTGGTCTTAGCCTCAGCTACGGAATTAGCAGCTACCTGGATTACGCGATACTGTACTGAGTCTGGCAACTGCTGCTTGCTAACCAACTTAACGATGTTCAAAGTATTATCAGCAGTATTAGCCTTTACAGCAGAAGTTGAACCTACTGCCATAGAATCCAAAACAGCTGCGATATCAGAAGGATAAGCCTCCTTGCTGACAGGAATACCAAGATAAGATACAGTAGAAGCAGCCTTACGAACAACCTCTGCAGGATCAGCTGCAGCAGCGAGCTGTGTCTGGAAACCAGCGAAATCCTTGTTGAGAGCTGCACGGTCAGCAGCAGAAGCCATCACCTCGATGTCTACATACTTGATGTCACGAGTCTCAACAGGCTGCTTGAAACGAGCCTTCAACTCATCATACTTAGCCTTCAAATCACTCTCCTCAACCTTTACCTTATCGTCCTGGATATCAGAATAAGGGAAAGCAGCCAACTGAATCTGGCTCTCCTCATTCTCCTCCTTGAAAGCCATCTTAGCCTCTACAGGATTTGAAATGAAGCAGTGAGCAAGAAGAGCCTGATACTTCTGAGCCAAAGTTTGCTGGCGAAGAGTCTTCTCGATGAATGACCAGTAGTTGTAAATCTTGGTATACTGATCCATCAACTGAGCGTTGGCTGGGTTAGCCTTCTGAGTCTTATAATCAGCCAAGAACTTCTGGAGAGCAGATACATCGAAACGACCAGTCTGCTGGTTAACGAAAGGAGTCTGCTGAAGCATTGGGTTGGTACCAGTCTTCAAGATGTCCTGAAGCTCAGCGTCAGTAACTGTCAAGCCGAGCTTGCCAGCTTCCTTAGCAATCATCTGATTCTGAACATAAGTGTTCCACACCATGTCCTCAATCTGATTCATCTGCTGCTCAGGAAGATTCTCCTGACCCTGTTGCATTTTAATAACTTCTGTGTACTCATCAACGAGCTTCTGGAATTCCTGCACGCTGATTTTCTCGCCATACACCTCACCGATTTGCTGACGCTCATTGTTCTTTGCAGAATCGCAAGAGCGGAAAGCTTCCTCAGCAATGAAGGCGAAAAGACCGAAACTGATAATACATATCAGTATCACGCCTCTTTTTCTAATTGTTCCTAATGCTGCCATTACGTTTTAATTATTATTATTATTTTATTTTTTCCTTATTAGGATTGTACTGCTTTTGAAGCAAGTAGCCAATTGGTTGCAAAAATACAAAAATAATATGAGAAAAGGGAATTTTTCGGTATCTTTTTTGGATGGAAACGCAAAAAAGTCGAAAAATTCCCTCTTCTCATCCAACTATTTGATGATGTGGAGTTTCACAAGTTCTATCTTACGGGATGTGGACTTGATAATCTTAAACTCAAACTTGTCGAATTTAATTACTTCATTCAGCTTCGGGAAGCTCTGATATTCGTGAAGAATGAGTCCACCCAGAGTCATATACTCATCACTCTCCGGAAGATCCAGGTCGAACAGATCGTTCACCTTGTCTATCTCCAGACGAGCCGACAGCAGATAGTCGCCGTCATCGGTCTTCTTGGCTACATACTTAGCAGAATCGTGCTCATCCTCGATATCGCCGAAGATCTCTTCCACGATATCCTCCAGACTCACCAGTCCGCTAGTACCGCCAAACTCATCTACCACAACGCCCAGCGACTTCTTCTGCTGCAGGAAAGTCTGCATCAGCTTCTGCGCCTGCATGGTCTCCGGCACGAAAGGCATCGTGCGGATATGATCCTGCCACCTCTTCGGATTGTGGAAGAGCTCGGAACTGTGGATATAGCCCACGATATGGTCGATATCATCCTCATAGACGATAATCTTGGAGTTTCCGCTTTCGATGAACTTCTGACGAAGTTCCTCCAGAGAGGTATCTATCTCTACCGCCTGAATCTCGGTACGTGGCACCATACAGTCGCGCACCTTGGTATCTGAGAAATCCAGGGCGTTTTGGAAAATCTTCACCTCGTCGTTGATCTCGTCTTCATTGGTGGCATTGTCGATGCTCGACTGCACCAGATAGTCAAGATCTACCTTAGAAAAGCCTTCATCCCCCTCTTCAGACTCCATCTTCATACCCACCATGCGCAGCAATCCCTTGCTGAGGAAGGTACTGAACTTGCTGATAGGCCAGAGAATGACGTAGCACAGATACGCAAACGGACTGAAGATGGACAGCAATCGGTTTGGATTCGACTTGAAAAGCGTCTTCGGCAGGAACTCACCCGTAAACAACACGATGAGTGTGGAGAGAATGGTATCGCAGGTAACCTTGACACCATCATCCAGACCAGCAAAGATGGTATTATCAAACAGACGGGCTATCAGGATACCATATACTACGAGGGCTATATTGTTGCCCACCAGCATGGTGCTGACGAATCCGTTGGGATGATTATAAAAGAGCGACAAGAGTCGCTGCGTAAGTCCGTTTTTCTCCTTGTCCATTTCCGCCAACATACGGTTGGAGGAGACGAAGGCAATCTCCATTCCACTAAAGAATGCAGAAAACACCATCGTGATGAGGATACTCACTAGCAGACTTATATCAACTTCTTCCATGATACATTATATCGTTAAAAAACATATTTCCTCCTACCCTATCAATGCATGACAGGAATGGTGGTGGCTCGCTGCGGTGTTGCCGGCTGACGCATAGGCGCACTGGTAGAATCGGATGATGAAGCAGGAGATGAACTGCCTCCACCACCGAAGTCGCCCTTCTCGAAGCTACCCTTAGAATTGCTCACAAAATAGCGGGTCATACGCTCATCGCTCCAGAAATAGGAACCCTGAAGGGTACGCTCCGGAGTAACGAGCTTACTGAACACATGGCTGGAGAGTTCGTGCTTGTTCTCATCCCAGGTGAGCTGCTCGCTGGTAAAGCGAAGACCATCCTTGGTGAGGATGCGCACACGACCATAGAGCTTCCATACCCGCTCCTGATCAAAGTAATAAGCCGTATCACACTGGATATAACTGTTGATGTGGAACTTCTCGTCAAACTGTTCGAGCAGCATTCCCTTATCAAAAATCCAGCGGGAAGGCACACGGTTGGTATTCACCTCCCATCGCTCGGTAACGATGCGGTACTTGATGACACCCGAATCACTGATGAGTGTATTGACACCATACGAAGTCATCATCGCCACAGAGTCTCTGTCGTGGATAGCAGGCGCAGTATGTTCTACCGGATTCTGGCAGGCAGCCAAAACCCAGGAAACAATGACACCTATTACTATGAAATATTTAATCTTATACATTATTATAAATATAGAAGATGTGGCATCTCCCGAAGAAAACACCACAATATGGGCAGATTACTGCATCTTCCACTTCTTGAACCAATCCTCGTTGAAAGTGAATCCGATGTTCAGGCGGAAGATATTCTCCTTGATAAGTCCGGTAGCCGAATTTTTCACCCACTGGCCGCTGATATTCAACTGCGAACGGTTGTTGTAGGAATTCATGATAGGAATACCGAAACCGGCACTTACAGAAAGCTCCTTAGGGCCATCCACGCCGTTCACCTTATAATATGGTGTAGCAAAGCTTACACCGGCACGGTAAGCCACACGCTTGAAGAAAGCACGGTTGCGCTCACCATAGCAGTACTGGAATCCGACATTCACCTTGCTGCGATCCTTATACACTCCATCGCGCAATGCCCAAGGCTCGCTGCTGTTAGCCTCGTAGGTAGGATAGCCCAGGCTGCCCCATTTCTGCAGACTGTAATCTACACCAATCTTCCACTGGTTGTTGTGATTCCACATCAAACCGGCACCATACATCGTAGGCAACTCGTAGGCATTCTTGATGCTGAAGGCAAGTGTATCAGATGTACTGGTCTGCGCATTGGAAGAAATGATGCTCATATCGGCATCGGCATGCAGATTATGACCTGGCGAATAAGTGACACCCAGGGTTACCTCATCCTTCTTCGACAACTTCTGGGTATATTGCACACCCAGGTCGATCTTGTAGTTGTTCACACGAGTACCATAGGTGCGGTAAAGAGACTTATAATAGCTGTTGCTATAGTTGTTCTGCACGGTTCTGTCGATGGAGCCCCAGATATAGCCAATATTGGCACCGACAGACAAGCCCTTGAGTGGAGACCAGCCGGCACCCACATATACCTGATGCAAACCGCCTTCACCCTCGTAGGAGTTGGTGTAGGTAACATCCTTGTCGTTCTTGTTCACCCATCCGCTGGTAGAATAGTTGTATCCCACGTTGGTGAAAGGGATAATACCGAAACTCATACCCAGATGGCGGAAGAGGCGGAAGCCTGCTACCACATATTCGAGATTGGAGTTATTGGCATTCTTCTTCACCCCGTTCTCGTTGAAGTTGGTTACCTGACCCGAGATACCGGCATCCAGGATGAAAGTCATGGAGTCGATGGCAGCATAGGAAGCAGGGTTCAGATAGTTAATCTGATTATGCTCATGAAAACCAAGTCCAACACCATTCATACCACGGTTGAAGCCAGAAGTCTGTTCAGACAAAACGCCTAAACCATACTGGCTGTATGGAGAATTAGTACCGCTTTGGGCATTAACCATAAGAGTAGAACCCAACAAGAGGGCTGCTAAAATAAACTTTCTCATTTATATATAAATCAGTCAAAATTATATTCAGAGTGCAAAAGTATTAAAAAAAATCTAGAAAAAAGAAGGATATTCCAAAATAATAAGTTATTTTTGCATCGTGAAACGATTTAAGCATATTTTTGGCGTCATTTTAGCGGTTATTTTAACCAATTTAACTACTAATGTGACAGCACAGGATTTTTCAGGCTATCAGACTCCTGACATTTCTGTGCAGAACAGTCGTGTCAATGAGGATGCTACATCCTGGCTCGACTCGGTAGATATTTCGCTCCTCACCTGCGGACCAGGCAACGAGGTATGGTCGTACTACGGTCACTCTGCCCTGCGCATCCAGGACAAGATGCACGGAAGCGACGTGGCAGTCAACTGGGGCATGTTCAGTTTCAGGCAGAACTTCTTCATCCTGCGCTTCGTATTCGGACTCACCGACTACCAGATCGGCATCTACCCAATGACCGACTTCCTCGCCGAATATGCAGCAGAAGGAAGATGGGTACGCCAGCAGCGCATCAATCTCTCCAGGGACGAGAAGATCAACATCCTGCATGCCATCGAGGAAAATGCCAAGCCGGAGAACCGTACCTACCGGTACAACTTCTTCTTCGACAACTGCACCACCCGTGCAAGGGAGATGATCCTCACCAACATCGGTTACTGCAACACCAACTTTGATGATAAGGAAACCCAATCCACCTATCGCCAGGAAATCCACAAGCTGAACGGAGACCACCGATGGAGCCGTTTCGGCAACGACCTGCTCCTGGGCTATCTCGCCGACCAGCCTATCAGCAAGCGAGAATGGGAGTTCCTGCCGGACAACCTGAGCCGTAACTTTGCCACAGAAGGCAGAAAAGACAATATGAATGCACCCCAGGATCTGGCAAGCACCCGATACTACAACGGCAAGGAGGGCTATATCACGATGGTAGATAGCACCAGCTACCTGATACCGAAGCAGGCACAGGTGGCAGAATCGGAAGCCATCACTCCAATCATGGTGGCAACATTCATCGCCATCATCATCATAGGCGTGAGCATCATCGAATGGCGCAAGAAGAAGAACTTCTGGGGGTTTGATGCCTTCCTGCTCATCTTGACGGGTCTGCCGGGCATCATCCTTTTTGCGATGATCTTCTCGCAGCACCCTACCGTGCAGATCAACTTCCAGCTTCTGCTGCTGAACCCAGTGAACCTCATCTTCGCTTGGAAAACCATTTCGAAGATGAGAAAAGGCAAGCTCTACTGGTATTACGAGATATGGGGATGGTGCCTGCTCGTGGCATTGCTCCTGCAAATCTGGCAGAGCTATGCCGAAGGAATGAGCACTCTGGCATTCTCTTTGCTGATGAGATATGCAATCAAGTCAACCCTGCTCGACTTCAACAGCAGCAAGCTGGCTATACAGAAACAATTAATGAATAAACTCAGAAAAGACAAGTAGTGACACTTCTCCAGACCGAGACTGAGAGAAGATGCTCCAAAAAGACTTTTAAAAGTTACATAAATAAAGGAAATAAAAATGATGGTAAACAGATATATCACAGCCCTTTTGGTTGTCCTGGCGGCAACCGGCATGGAGGCGCAGACTTATCAGCAGGCGCTGAAGTTTGCGCTCACGGATATATCCTACGATGAATTCATCCAGCAACCGGAGGCGAAGGCATTGGAGGAGGACATCCTCTATGTCATCAAAGCCATCAAGCAGGCTTCCGAAGAGGAAAATATGTCAGAGCATCATTACCATCAGGCAGCTGTGCTTGCAGCTGTCAAGACTGACATTCTGACAGATTCACATTTAAATATTTGTTTTCATCCCGTTGTGGCGCATAAGTACAAAGCACACTTCGGAAGCATTGTTATTCGAGGTCCAAACTGCTGATTATATGCTTTCTGACAGCAAAACTAGCAAGAAATGCAGCCAGAAAGGGCAATAATTGGTAAAATATTGCAGATTTACAGATATTTTTTGTATTTTTGCAAGCTAGTAAACAAACAACAGGAAAAAGCAGAAGAAGAAAAAGGACTGACAGCCCACATTTGTCTTAACTCCTTTAACTTCTTAACTTCTTTAACTCCTATATCATACATCGAATAATAATAAAAAATAAATATACAATGAACTTTAACAAAATTCTTCAGTCATTGTTTGGCAACAAGTCAACTCGCGATATGAAGTTGATCCAGCCAATCGTAGAGAAAGTCAAGGCAGAATACCCTAAGATGAATGCCTTGAGCAATGACGAACTTCGTGCAAAAACAAAGGAACTCCAGAAGTACGTACAGGAGTACGCTAAGGAAGAGAAGGCTAAGATTGCCGAACTCAAAGCTAAGATCGAGGACACTCCAATCGACGAGCGTGAAGGTATCTTCAACCAGATCGACAAGTTGGAGCAGGAAGCACTCGACAAGTATGAGGTTGCACTCAACGAGGTTTTGCCTCAGGTTTTCGCTATCGTAAAGGATACAGCACGCCGCTTCGCTGAGAACGAGGAGACCGTAGTTACTGCTACAGACTTCGACCGCGAGCTGGCTTCAAACCCAGCCAACGACTTCGTGACCATCGACGGTGACAAGGCTATCTATCACAACCACTGGACTGCCGGCGGCAACGATATGAAGTGGGAAATGATCCATTACGACGTACAGCTCTTCGGTGGTGTTGTTCTCCACCAGGGTAAGATTGCAGAGATGGCTACCGGTGAGGGTAAGACCCTCGTAGGTACTACCCCTATCTTCCTCAACGCGTTGACAGGTAATGGTGTACACGTAGTAACCGTGAACGACTACCTGGCTAAGCGTGACTCTGAGTGGATGGGACCTCTCTATATGTTCCACGGTCTCTCTGTAGATTGTATCGACAAGCATCGTCCTAACTCCGACGAGCGCCGCAAGGCATATATGGCAGATATCACCTTCGGTACCAACAATGAGTTTGGTTTCGACTACCTGCGTGATAACATGGCTACCAACCCTAGCGACCTGGTACAGCGCCAGCACAACTACGCCATCGTCGATGAGGTTGACTCCGTATTGATTGATGATGCCCGTACTCCATTGATCATCTCTGGTCCTATACCAAAGGGCGACGACCAGATGTTCGAGCAGTACCAGCCACTGGTAGAGAAGCTCTACGAGGTACAGCGCAAGCAGGCTACCGAGTTGCTCGCCGAGGCTAAGCAGAAGATTACAGAGGGCGGCAAGACCAAGAACCAGCAGATGCTCGAGGAAGGTTTCCTCTCACTCTACCGTTCTTACAAGGCGCTGCCTAAGAACAAGCCATTGATCAAGTACCTCTCTGAAGAGGGTATCAAGGCAGGATTGCTCAAGACCGAGGAATTCTATATGGCAAACAACAACCGTGAGATGCCTAAGGCTGTTGAGCCTTTGTACTTCGTGGTTGATGAGAAGCTGAACTCTGCCGACCTGACCGATAAGGGTACAGAGTGGTTGGCTAAGCAGGTGAACGATAGAGAGCTCTTCGTATTGCCTGATATCACTACACAGATGAGTGACCTGGAAGCTCGCACAGACATCTCAGACCAGGAGCGTCTGGACATCAAGGACGAGTTGCTGGCTCACTACGGCGTACAGAGCGAGCGTGTTCACACCTTGCAGCAGCTCTTGAAGGCTTACACCATGTTTAATAAGGACGACGAGTATGTAGTCATGGACGGTCAGGTGAAGATCGTGGATGAGCAGACAGGTCGTATCATGGAGGGTCGCCGCTGGAGCGATGGCTTGCACCAGGCTGTAGAGGCTAAGGAGCATGTAAAGGTAGAGGCTGCAACACAGACCTTCGCTACCATCACACTCCAGAACTACTTCCGTATGTACCACAAGCTCGCAGGTATGACCGGTACGGCAAGCACCGAGTCTGGTGAGTTCTGGGATATCTATAAGCTCGATGTAGTTGAGATTCCTACCAACCGCCCTATCCTGCGTAAGGACTTGGATGACCGTGTATATAAGACTGCCCGCGAGAAATACCGTGCCGTCATCGATGAGATTGAGGAGACACGCAATGCTGGTCGCCCAGTATTGGTTGGTACCACATCTGTAGAAATCTCTGAGTTGTTGAGCAAGATGTTGAAGATGCGCAACATTCCTCATAATGTATTGAACGCTAAGCTGCACCAGCAGGAGGCTCAGATTGTAGCCGAGGCAGGTCGCTCAGTAAACGGTAAGGGTGCCGTAACCATCGCTACCAACATGGCAGGTCGTGGTACCGATATCAAGCTGACCCCAGAGGTGAAGGCCGCAGGTGGTCTCGCCATCATCGGTACAGAGCGTCATGAGAGCCGTCGTGTTGACCGCCAGCTCCGTGGTCGTGCCGGACGTCAGGGTGACCCAGGTTCTTCTGTATTCTATGTATCATTGGAAGATAAGCTGATGCGTCTGTTCGCTTCTGAGCGCATTGCCAAGGTAATGGACCGTCTCGGTTTCGAGGATGGCGAACGTATCGAAAGCCCAATGATCAGCAAGAGCATCGAGCGTGCACAGCGCAAGGTTGAGGAGAACAACTTCGGTATCCGTAAGCACCTCCTGGAGTATGATGACGTGATGAACCGTCAGCGTACCGTTATCTACGAGAAGCGTCGCCACGCCCTGATGGGTGAGCGTATCGGTATGGATATCGCCAACGTAATCTGGGACCGCGTACTGAACATCGTGAACAACAACGACTTCACCGGTGCCAAGGAAGAGTTCCTGAAGGTTCTCGCCATGGAGATTCCTTTCACAGAGGAGGAATACGAGAACGGCAGACGCGACGAGATGGCTGAGCGTGCCTTCCAGGAGGCTATGGCTGCCTTCAAGCGCAAGACCGACCGCATCCAGGCTACAGCAATGCCTATCATCAAGCAGGTATATGAAAACCAGGGTGCGATGTACGAGCGCATCATGGTGCCTATCACCGACGGCAAGCGCATGTACAACATCGCATGCAACCTGAAGGAGGCTTACGAGACAGAGGCAAAGAACGTAGTGAAGGAGTTCGAGAAGAGCGTAGTACTCCACATCATCGATGATGACTGGAAGGAGAACCTCCGCAAGCTCGATGAGTTGAAGCACTCTGTACAGAATGCCAGCTACGAGCAGAAGGACCCATTGCTCATCTTCAAGTTGGAGAGTGCAAAGGTATGGGACGCTATGATCAATGATATGAACGACCGCATCGCCAGCATCCTGATGCGTGGTCAGATTCCTGTCATGGAGCAGGAGCAGCCAGTTCAGGAGGCAGCACCAGAGCAGCACACCCAGCAGAACTACGTAGAGAGCAAGGTGGATATCGATGCTGAGCGCGCAGCACAGGAGGCAGCAGCCAACCAGGATACCCGCGAGGGAGCTGACCAGGTGAACCGCACTCCATACCGTGCCGAGCACATGCCTCGTCCTAACGATCCATGTCCATGCGGCAGCGGCAAGAAGTTCAAGAACTGCCACGGCAGAAACATCTAATCACCAGAAAGGATGATAAGTGATGACAGCGAAATCTTGCCATCACAAGAAATAATGATAAGAATACCTAGATTTGATGATACTCTCATCATTTCTAGGTAT
>OLRO01000769.1_pt1 | contig 21912 bp, 13 predicted proteins | sample 1673131 | NCBI WGS metagenome assembly OLRO01 (sample SAMEA3136757, study PRJEB25190) | human gut metagenome | biome: human gut; feature: human-associated habitat; material: faeces | place: Austria | collected 2013 | reverse complement strand
GGTTTGTTGTTGCTGACTATATTCTGTGCAATTCCCTTGATTAAGGACTGCAACTTGTCAATGATTTTGTTTTGGGTAGCGATTCGAGTATCTATACATTCAAATAGTTTTGCTATTTTCTCTTGTTCTTGAATTGAAGGAATATTAAGACAAACTTTACTTAATCCATCTTGACCTATATTAAAGTGCTGTGCTCCGGCTCCTTTTACGATTATCTTTTTTCGTGCAGTTGGTGAAGCCAAAAGATAACGAAAAAACATAGGATAATAGTTACTTTTACTTTTTCCACGAATAACAAAACCACCAAACACTGCGGGTTTGCTATCCAAATAGACATTGGCTTGACCTACATCTTCTAACGTTTCAGAGCTGCGCTGAAATAAGATATCGCCGTAGTTTACACCATAAGTTTCAATATCGCCATCCACAACTTCAACAGAGGCACGGATATTATCATAACAAATGAATTGGTTATTAAGAATATCCATCACCGAAATGAATTTTGTTCCACGCCCAAATCTTTTGGCATCAGGATTCATTCCATTTTTGAAACTCATAAAATCTGTAAGAGGATAGATTTCCCACTCCCCACTAAATTCCGGAAATCTCAAATGGGGAACATTAAGGTTCTTCGAACCTTTTATCTTCTCACACTCGGCAGAGCAAGCAACCTCGTTCTGCTCTCGCTCAATCGAAGATTTGAGGACCTTTTTATCTTTATTATCTATTGCCATAGTTATCATTCTTTTGTAGGATTCAAATCAAATGGAAGCAATGGAGTTTCATCATTACCCTCATTAAAACGATCAAAATCAGATATGTATGATTTATCTTGAATCAGTTTATATTTTTCGTATTCTCTATAAGCCTTATCTCTTGCTTCTTCTTGTGTCACTTTCCCGGCTGTATCGCACAGCTCGTAATCCATCGTTGCAAGATATTGTTGAAGGAACTTTTTCCAATCATCCATGGTTGAAACAATATGACGTGAAGCACGTGATTCTGCCATATCAAGAAAGGCTGTTGTAATAAGATTTAGCTGGGACAATTCAGAATCTGACAAGTAATTTTTCGCGACGATGGTATCAGACTTTTGCACTCTTCCGTCAGGGGCTTTCTTCCATGTGGTAAGTCCCATATAAGGTTGCTCAGAATCGGCCCGCTGATAGATAATTTCCGCAGCTGTATGATGGGTAACAGCAAGGTGCATCATATTCTGTACCATCTTGAAGAACAACTTTGTATCTTCAGATTTCGGGTCGTAATCTGCACTACATTCTGCATAAATGTCAGTTATCTTTTGGTAATATCTGCGCTCTGAAGTACGTATCTCACGAATACGCTCAAGCAAATCGTCAAAATAGTCCTTTCCGAAATGTTTGCCTTGTTTCAGCCTCTCGTCATCAAGGGCATATCCTTTAATGATAAACTCTTTCAGCACTGAAGTTGCCCAAATGCGGAATTGAGTAGCTTGATAGCTGTTTACTCGATACCCCACCGCTACAATAGCATCGAGGTTGTAGAATAGCGGCATTCGCTCCACTTCCCGGTCTCCTTCTGTTTGAACTATCCCAATTTTTCGGATAGTTGCCTCTTTGGAAAGTTCTCCTGTTTCGTAAATTTGTCCGAGATGATAATTTATGGTTCTTACATCAACCCCAAACAAATCCGCCATTCTTTTTTGTGACATCCAGAATGTTTCGCTGTTGAAAATGACTTCTACCCGTGCTTCTCCTTGGGCTGTTTTATACAATAATATATTAGAACTTAGCGAATTATGCATCAATTCTGCCATTGAGACAGATTGCGAGAAAAAGTCTCGTGCCTGTTGAACAAGCAACTTTTTGCCATCAGCATTTTCCGCAATAATTATACATGCCATACGAGAAAGACGGAATATATTCACCTTGCGGAATGAACCGTTTCCAATCCTTACCATATCAACCGCTTGGTTGAAATGCTCGTCCACATTCATTCCTTTCTCTCCGGCTACCTTGATGGCTTTGTCTATGACCCGTTGGAATTTCCAATAAGCAGAATAGCCCATTGCACCAGAAAGGTCACGGGAACTCCAGTATTTGTTCCCGTTTTCATCCTTGCGGCATATATTCTCAAATGAAGGTGTCATCTGAGATATGTTGTCATTTTCACCCATTGCTATTACTTTCTGAACTATTCTACAATGCCTAATTCTTTCAGGTACACTTCAATCTCTTTATCGAGTTCAGCACGTTTGGCTTCCAATTCCTTTATTTCTGCCATTACAGCTTTAATATCAATAGGTTCTTCCTCTTCAAAGGTATCAACATAACGAGGAATATTCAAATTGTAATCATTCTCGGCTATTTCTTGAAGAGAGGCAAGATGACTATACTTTTCTATTTCCTTACGGTCACGATAGGTCTCAACAATCTTTTGAATATGCTGTTCCCTAAGCTTGTTTTGTGTCTTGACCTTTTCAAACTCTTTGCTGGCATCAATGAAAAGGATATTATCATCCTCCTTGCGACATTTCTTGAATACAAGAATACAGGTCGGGATGCTCGTACCATAGAAAATATTGGCAGGCAAACCGATAATGGCATCCACATAGTTTTTCTTTTCTATGAGAAAACGACGGATCACTCCCTCTGCATTTCCTCGGAATAGTACACCATGCGGAGCAACACAAGCCATCGTACCACCTTCGTTCAAGTGGTAAATCATGTGCAGGATAAAAGCATAGTCGGCTGTCTTGCGTGGTGCAAGTCTTCCTGCCTTACTGAAACGGTCATCGGTATTGAATTTGTCGGCAGCACTCCATTCGGCAGAGAACGGAGGATTTGCTACAACAGCATCAAATTGGGTGTCGCCAAAGGCATCCCATTCAAGTGTATCACCGTTTTCTATCTTGAAATTACTGAACTTAATGCCGTGAAGCAACATATTCATTCGAGCAAGATTGTAGGTTGTCGGATTCTTTTCCTGTCCGTAAATATCTACTGCATTGCCAATACTTGCAGCACGAAGCAACAACGAGCCGCTACCGCAAGTAGGGTCATAGACATTGCGCAAACGCTGATGTCCTATAGAGACGATTTCTGCCAAGATACGGCTGACTTCCTGCGGAGTATAGAATTCTCCGGCTTTCTTTCCGGCTCCTGCAGCAAACTGTGAAATCATATATTCGTAAGCATCACCCAATATATCAATCTCTTGCGATGCCTCTAATCCAAAATCTATATCGTCTAATGCAAGAAGCACATTACTAACGAGCGTATTTTTATCATCAGCTGTCTTGCCCAATTTGGGCGAAGCCAAGTCAATATCTGAGAACAAACCGCCAAAATCATCTTCGCTGTCCTGTCCCAAAGTACTGTCCTCGATACGCTTCAATGAGCGTTCAAGCATAGGTAAAATGTTTTCTTTTCGCTTGATAGCTTCAATTACTGACGAAAACAAAAATTTGGGCTCAATGAAATAACCGATATTCTCCAGGCATTGGTTTTGTGCTTCCTCCTGTAGTTCCACAGCATCAGCATCCTCCATTTCCCACAATTCCTTAAAGGTTATATCATCATCTGCCAAAGCATTGTTGGCGTATTTTTCTATTTTCTCTGACAAGTATTTATAGAAGATGAAACCTAATGTAAAATACATAAAGTCGCTTGCCGACATATTACCTCGCAAACGGTTTGCGACCTCCCAAAGCTGGTCACGGAGTTTCTGTTGTAATTCTTCGCTCATATTATTTTTTCTTATTTTTCGTAATTAATATTGCATCAGAGATATATACTGCAGGACAATTATAAGAATTGTTAGTCAAACACTGATGCTTGAATTTTCCGCTGAATAGATTTAAGGCAATAACCATATTCCAATATGATGTTGGGTTACATTCATATCCGGGATCAAGACAAAACACATTGAATATACCATCTTCATCATATTCGTATCCAATGGCAAGAACAGCATGACCACCACCCGTTTTAAAATCCATACCAAGAATAATGGGGATATTGTCATCTATTGCTGTCTTTACTAACTCCCAAAAATCAGTTTCTCTAAAATTATCATTAATATTGGAATATTGGGCAGTAACAACCTCTCCATAAACCCTATTGACTAATTTGGTAAGCCGATCAAAATAAAAGCCACCTCTTATCATACCATGTTTGTCAAAAAATTCATGGAATAGCTTTTCCGTTTCTGGTGACTTCTTTATATTATCGTATACATCTTCAATCTGAACTCGACTTATCGTCTTCAAGATAAGTAAATTCATCATCAAAGAATATACAGCGCATGCACCATCAATATCTCCTTGACGAATATGAACTGGATGATAATTGCGTTTTTTTATACTACATCCTTTCTCTGTAAGGTATAGACTATCTATAATTTTAATCATTTTCTATAGATTTTTGCTCAAATTGTTTGCGTAAATCATCCAACACCTGTCCATTGTAAGAAAAGTATTTTGCTCCTTGATAGGCATTGGATGGTGTTCTTTTTTCTTCCGGTAGAAAAGTTCCTACGAAGGGTGATAATTTATATATTCTTCCTTCATATTCAATAGAATCATCACTTGCAACTTTTACATTTATATTGGTTGGGATAAAAGTGATGTATTCTCCTACCGGAATATTAACCATACTGAATTTGAATCTTTCCCGTTTCTTCGGACGTTCTATTTCAATTTCTTGCTCCTCCTTTTCAGCATTAGTAACAATAGGTTTATTATCCTTATATTCTGTCACAACTGCATCGTCTACAGTTTGGGCAATATCTCTGAATATATCAAGTGCTACTTTGGGATCAACGTTAAAGAACTCCCTGTTTTGCCTAATACGTAAGTCAGTCAATCGGTCTATAGTCTTATGGACCAACTTCTCAACTTCATTAAACTTGGAAGTTCTCATTGTGGCGAAAATTTCAAATGGAAGCGGAACCGCTGTGTTATCCAATTCCTTTGAGCGTACATCAACAGGACGTGAACTTTTACCAATCTTAACCCAATCCTCACGAAAACTCGGATTCGTAAGAATATATACATAGCCTATTTCTTTATTGTCACTCATATTTTATTCCCAACTAAAAGTTCTTATAATACCACGCAGACGGTCAAGAATGCGTGTCAATGCTTTTCTTGTCTTTATCAGGCCAAGATGTTTCTCTTTCAAAGCCTTTTGTATGATTTCCGGCTGTTCCTTCTGGAGATAATCATATTCTTTCAAATAATGAGTCAATACATCAGAAGGAATACCCTCATCTTCCGATAAAGAGCGTACTGCCTTTTCCCGTTCTGTAGTAATATATTGATTCAACCGTTCTTCCAAATCGCTAGTGCCATCCGCTTTTTTACGTTGCACCATAAAATTCTCCTTATCCTCATCCACATTCTTTTGGATAAAACCGTCAATTAGTTTCGCCTTGCTACGCATTTCTGCATCTTTAATCATTGTGTCAATGATATGCTGACGGCGATCTGCATAATCGGCACTATATGGGTCAAGTTCAGCAATGAGTTCAAGTATATAAGCTACATTGATAACATCACTATGTAGAAGTTCCAGACAGAAATCCACATCCTCCAATCCTTGATTATTTCCGTAAGGGACAGGTTCTTCGGCAACTACAGATGGACTGGCAGGTGTATCGATAAATCCGATAGTAATGTCGAGATATTTACTTTTGTAGTCATTAAATTGCTGTTCTGTCATTCCAAGATCTTCCGCATCTTCATTGTAATCTTCATATATTTGGATTTCAGCATGTTTACGGATAATATCACGGAATGCCAGTACAAAGTCTTTCTTGTCTTTTTCGCTTTGCAGAATGTCAATACAACTTGGATTAGGGTATTTTTTCAAAAAATCCGATGCCAACAGTCTGTATTCTTTTTTTACTTCCTCGTATGGCGGCCTTATAATATCCTCCAGGTTGTTGGAATTGCTGAACAGCTTGATTGCCGTATCTACATTGGATTTCAAATCCCGGAAACATACAATTTTGCCGAATCTTTTTCTCTCATTCAATACGCGGTTTGTACGGCTAAAAGCTTGTAGTAAAGAGTGATATTCCAAATTCTTATCCACATAAAGCGTATTCAGCTTCTTGCTGTCAAAACCGGTAAGAAACATTCCTACAACAAGACAAAGATCAAGCGGTTTCATATCCGCTTTCTTCTTTTTCATGCGCAGGTTTATATCATCGTAGTATGCCCGGAAATTTTCTGTTGTAAATGAAGTACCGAACATTTCATTATAGTCATCCATGATAGCCTGCAATTCGTCAGCATCTCCTACACTACCACTTACATATTGCCCTGTACCCATTCCTGTCTGTTCGTCATCCTGACTGCCGTTAGCTGCGTATGTAAATACCGCACCTATGCGGATTTTAGGATTCAGAGATTTGAATATCTTATAATAACGGATAAGCATGGGTACAGACTGCACGGCAAACAGTGCATCAAATTCCCCGTCAAAAGTTGACTTGCTGAAATTATTGAGGATGAACTTTGCTATTTCCTCCATACGGGTGGCATTTTCTTTTTCCACCTCTTCATTTCCATGATAATACTCTACAAGGAACCCCAATACATTTTCATCAGCAATGGCATCCTTGATGAGGTATTTATGCAGACAATTCCCAAAGATTTCTTTTGTGGTATGCCCGTCCACCGCATTCTCCGCAAAGATAGGAGTACCTGTAAAACCGAATACTTGGGCATTGTCAAAGAAATTCATTATTCGTTTGTGACTTTCTCCAAAGTGGCTTCTGTGGCACTCATCGAATATCATAACAATGCGAGAGTGGCGTATTGCTTCTATCTTGTTACTGTACCAAGTCTTGCTGACGGCAGCATTGAGTTTTTGGATAGTAGTAATGATAATTTTGGAATTACTTTGTAGACGTTTTACTAGTTCATCAGTATTATCCGTACCATCCACCGCACCTGGTTCGAATGCCTCATATTCTGACTGCGTCTGCGTATCAAGGTCGTGGCGGTCAACAACAAACATCACCTTATCAACATCGTCCAGTTCGGAAACGAGTTGGGCTGCCTTGAAAGAAGTTAATGTCTTTCCGGCACCTGTCGTATGCCATATATAACCGTTGTCGTTTGAATTCTTTACTTTATCCAATATCTTTTCTACGGCATAGAACTGATATGGACGGAGAACCATCAAAGACTTATCCCCCTCATGTAATACTATATATTTGCCAATAATTTTTCCGAGTGTACATTTCTCGAGAAAGAACGCAGCAAACATATCTAATTCATTGAATGGATGATTGGAAGCATCAGTCCAGTTGAAGGTGAATTTGTAACCTATATTCGGATTATTTGCAAAATAGCGTGTGTTTACGCCATTGGAAATTACAAATAATTGAATGTAATCAAACAAACCGTGAAAAGATGTCTTGTGGTAACGCTGTATTTGATTATATGCCTGCTTGAGTTCCACTCCACGGCGCTTCAGCTCAATTTGAACCAATGGAAGTCCGTTAATAAGAATGGTTACATCATAACGGCATTTCTTTCGCCCTTCCACCGTGATTTGGTTGGACACCTGAAACTCATTTTGACACCATTGTTGGCGGTTGAGAAATTCTACCCAAATGCGTTTGCCGTCTGCCGTGTCAAGCGGATAGAGATCCCGGAGTTTTTTCGCTTTTTCAAAACGTGTTCCTCCTTCAAGATAGATAAGTATCTTTTCAAATTCCTCGTTGGTAAACTGAGTACGGCCATGCTCCTCCAACCGCTTACGATTGTGTATCTCCAACTGCCGTTTGAAATTGGCTTGAAGATTATCCTCCTCTGCAATCTGGATATACTCATAATCCATTTGCTGAAGTGTGGCGATAAGTCCAGCTTCTAGTGCCGCTTCACTTTGTATTGCCATATTCTTGAAGATTATCTGGATTAGCACATTTTTTCTACATGAATCAACTCCCTTACATCCACATTCAGGACTTCAGCGATGCGAAACAAAGTTTCGAGATCCGGCTGCGATGTGTTTGTACACCAACGTGACACAGAGCAAGTATTTTTGCCTATCTGTTCAGACAACCATTTTGCCGTTCTGTTTTGCTCAACAAGTACTACCTTTATTCTATTTAGTTGCTTCATATAGAAAAAAATTATAGTTTAATGCAAAGGTACAAAATTAGATTGTAAGGAGGTATATAAAAGCAGAAACATTTATCAAATTCCTAAAATTCTATTAGATTTGGTAATTATAACTCATTTTTGAATTAAAACAGTTTGTTATAGAAATTCTATTAATTATTATCGCTCATTATCTACTAAATCACTACCTTTACATAAATTTCATTTGAAGTGTAAATGCGGTAAGTGTTTGATAAGTAACTATTTCAAATTAGTTTTTATCTAGTATGTTCTTCGTATCGCACTGAAAATGATTAATAGTTCTTGACTGAGCTAAGTAATTAAAGTTTAGATAGATATTACCAGTTATTGAAATATAATGTCAAAAAAGATAGGTCGTAATGAACCTTGCCCTTGTGGTAGCGGCAAGAAATACAAGCATTGTTGTATGCAAAAGGAACGGGTCTTAGGAATGCTGCCAACTGAAAATCATGCTTTGTGCTCAGCTTCTTGGCTTAATGCTCCAAAAACGATGGCGTATTTAAATAATCATGCTGTTCCACCTATATTGGAATATTTGATAGGAATGCAACTTAATCCACAAAATCGTGGGAAGAATATCCGAATCGAGCACCTTTTGCAAATAGCAGTTGCGAATCTCGGAAAGAGTAGCCAGACTCCTGACATCAGTGAGTTCAAGAGTATAATTGATCAGGAATTCTCTTTTGATCTTATGGAAGACTTGCCGAGTAACATGTTTTCTGAACCAGTAGTGTTTTATGGCGGTAATTACACATTCTTTCCTGGCATCTCAACCCATGCAACAGAAATTTTCCGTTCGATGACAGAAGCCATATTCTATAAATCGGATATATTTACGGGAGCTTTTCGTAATGAAGTTTATGATGGAGTGGTCTTTATGCTTGAACTGAGCAACATTTTGTCAACCCGAGCAGGGATAAGTGGCTTAGTACTCGGAAATGGGACCCCTCGCGAAATGCTTAACGAACCAAAGACTAACCAATCCTTAGTCATTACTTTGCCGATGATGGCAGAAATCATTAACAGGAATAGGTTAGATCGAAATATTTTGAAATCATTTTTGTTAGAGGTTAATGCTCCTAATATACTAACTCAAGATGCAGACAAGAATCCCTTGTTATACAGACCTATCGTTGAGTTTGACAACAACTTCTACTTTGTCGGAATTTCCAGTCAAGGCTGTGCCATTAACAACTTTATCCTAAAAACAGCTCGAAAACATCATTGTCTTGAAGAACTAGTAAAACAGACCCACTATGGTGTCTGGATGCGCATCGGGCATTCTTGCATAGAACAGATGAGCTGGGTACAAAATTCAATGGATGATATACTTGCTCCTGTTGAAGGCTATTACGAAGATGTATTCCGCATTGATGTTAACTGGCTTGCATACGTGTGCTATGCTCATGATTTGGCTCATAATGTAGCCATAGATGGTAATGATAGTTTCAGCAATCGAGATCTCAGCCAACATTTACAAAAACGTATTGATGCCATCAGAAATGACAAAAGGTCGAAAGATGACCATATCCTGACGCTTGTTCTGTATTCTACAATGGGGGAGACATATGGATTTGCCATGGAAAAACAAAATGGAACTGACTATTTTCTTCAATTCTCAGCTTATGATTTCTTACAACTGATACAGACTGAGAAATGGGACAGTTTGAGTCTTGTTCGTTATGCTCGGTCCAAAGAGAACGTATCATTTCTCGAAACTCCTATGAATCAATCTCTCGATGTATATGCTCTCTATAAGCATTATGGTGAGAGTTTCTATATGACAGACGACACACCATCATATATGCTTTATATTGAGCCAAATGATGGTTGTGACCTCATATTCAAAAGCAAAGATCAACTGTATTTACACGGAACGCTGAAAAAACTTAATGGACGGTATGCTCATATACCAGTGATACGCGATCTAGAGTATGCAGCAATTTTTAAGCCTGTACATTCGGTTATCAATGCCAAGAGTTGTGAGTCTTATAATATTCCTGTGTGGGTAAATTGTTGTCAAGAAGAGAAGCAGGGAATAAATCCATCCTCTATTTCCGATACTGTAATAACAGCTGTTGCATACTGGATGGATATTTTACAACCAGCCATAGCCGATATGATCAGCCAACACTATGAGTGTTCTGTAGAAATAGAACTTGTCTTCAGTGGAAAGGTATTGGTCGATAAAGGAATGCACTATGATGACGACATAAAGCCCTCGCAAGGAGGAAATCTTACTACATCCAAGACAGAAAGTGGAGTTACCGTCACATTTGATGATGATTATATCCATTCCTTTATGGGGGCGGGTAATGAGAGCGAGCGTACCATGATGCGCTGTATCATAACCGAACTCCTAGGAATAGACGAGGAGACGGCAAGCCAAATTATAGATAGTTATATTCCTTTGGGTCAGGCAAAAATGATTCTGATGACGGAGCAGTCACTCAACCCTTTGGCAATACCCTTATGGCTTTATACTCCTATCTATATTCATGCCGCCACCAGCCAACTACTACTAGACAAATTTCCACAGTGGATGAAGGAAAATGGTCACGATATAGCGGGCAAACTCAATACAAAAACTGAAAAAGTAACTTTCCTTCACAAAGGCGTAGATGTACTCCTTGATGAGCTTGCTAGACGCCTGTCATCATTTGATACATTGTGGTTACTGCGTATGCTCATGCAGAATCACGAAACATTGGTTTATCAGCGTGAGCATAATAGAATTTTACAACCCGCACAGGTTCTTTGTTTTGGAGAAAATGAGTCTAGACGGAATGAATTCTTAGTTACAGAAAAACGACTTACTGATGCAGGAATATCTACCCGTGCATTGATAGAATATCTAGCTGCGACACAGTATCGTGTTGGTGACGTTAAACCAGGCAATGATGATATAGAAAGCCTATTAGCTATCATGAACGAGGTAATATCCATTGGGGGTATATGTGATGCCATACATTTAGACGTGGCGAATCATACCATTGAGAAATTAAACTCTGGACGTTATGGCATCTATGATGATAATTTTTCCGACAATATGGAAGAGTTTGCTACAATGCGTACTTTCGAGAGTGTAAATGGGCAAATCGAAGATTTCGAAAGCAAGATGGCCAGAATGGCAGTCCGTCCAGATATAAAAGAAAAAAACAAGGACGCAGAACTTGAGGAGATAGATGTGGCATTCTTAGAGGATTGGGGAGTCTCATATTCCAATATCTTGCAGTTCCTTTATGTATGCTACATCATAGCTATGAAACAGCAGAAGTCTGTCATTGAGATGGAAGAGTCTCAACTCGTAAAGGCTGTTCAAGAGCATTGTATAGAACTAACTGAAGATTTAGTAAGGAAATGTATCATTCGCCTTTCTTTAGATAAACGGGAAAACTATCTCACTCCACCAAATGGGTTGGCGGGTAAGGATATCTACCCTTGGTCATACAATAGGGAATTAAGTTATCTTCGTCGCCCTGTTATTCGTTATCAGTATGATGGCGGCACGGTCATGTGCATGTTTGGGTTCCGCTCTTGCATTCAAGCCGGTGTTCAGCTATCTGATTTACTTTATTCTGGTCGCTTACGTTATGTTGGAAGGAAGATAGAAACATTGCTTGGAAAATTTGAGGCTAGAAAAGGATTTGCGTTCAATGACGAAGTGCGATCTTTTTTGGCAAAGATACCTATGATGCGAGTATGGGAACACGATGTTACTATCAAATCTGGAGGTTATTTTTCAGCAGATAAAGACTATGGTGATATTGATGTGATGGCTTATGATACATCAAGTGATATACTCTACTTGATAGAATGTAAGAACACTAATACAGCCAAGAATATTAGGGAAATGAAAACCGAGATGGATGAATATCTTGGTCGTGGTGATAATCCAGAGAAAGACAAAAAGAAAGCTCTCGTCCTTAAACATTTACGTCGTCATCGCTGGGTAACGGAGCATATTAATGAAGTTGCGAAACGCATAGGTTTAGCAGTTCCACCCCGAGTAAAATCAATGATGCTGACAGCTACAGTGATACCAACATCTTATCTCAAAAGAGAGAAAACCCCAATGTCAATACTAAATTACCCTGAGTTAAAGATAAAAGGCATGGATTATCTAAATTCGTGCAAAGAACCAGATTTAAGTGTACTTGAAATATGAGACTATCAGATGTGGCGCATCTTCCTTATAATTTTCACCTACATTAAAGACAGTAGCAATAGCTGACGGTTTGTCATCTCTGTAATCTGTTCAGTTCTCAGCCTCCTATTCTGATTGGCCAAGCAATGAGTATAGCCTCAATTTTCATGTTCTCAATAATTGTAAAGTGTACAATTTGTTACAAAAGTACGGAGAAATACGGCAATGGAGGCTCTGAATGAAAAAGGAAAGCATAAATTTACAGGGGGCTGAATAAATTCTTCAGAAGAAAACTGTGAACAAAACACACAGGCTTTTACCAACAAATTCTACACAAAGCTTAATAAAACTTCATTTGTGAACTCATATTACTCAGTCTATGGCTCAATGAATCTATTATATATAGTCTATGTAAGAGACCTTGATTTTACGGTCCATTTTAGCGTCTCCGAACAACCCCTATCACCTGAAAGGGCGGTTTTACCTCTATCTCACTGGTTAGAAAAAGATCGAATCTTGATTTTCGTTGCATTAATTATATATAACGAATTTAAACACAAAAGTTATGGTTCAATCATCTTAACCTTTGTTTGATTATTTGTATATGTTGGTTCCAAATCTTTAATACCAGGATATACAACTTCAAGCCTATAATAACTTCCTTTATCATTTCCCATTTTGTTTGCTTTTTTACAGAACATGAAACCAAATTTATTTCTATAGAAATAGAAATTCTCGGAATATAAAGATATAGGGACAATATTACCACCAGTCTTTAGAAAGTTTTGATACTTTTTGAAAGCATTATCAATTGCCTCTATTGCTTGGTCTTTCATTAGACTCTTATATTCATTTAAAAGTCTTGTGAAATCAGTATAACAATTTGTAAGTTTTTCTATATCGGCTCCATAAGTCTCAAATAAATTTAAAGTCCACACTTCAATATTATCTTTATTCATATTGCTGGTAGACAATATCAGTAGAGAATATACAAGGAAGTTTCGATGCATCTCTTCTAGTTTAGTATAGGTGAAATCATTAGTATTCGAATAGCCTGCCCTATATATCATCATGAAACGACCAACCAATTCAGCGAAATAATGCCTATACTGATAACCATTATTATCTCCTTTGATTGGATATGCAATCCTTTGGAATATCAGCATTAAAGCAATGAGAATATAAGAATAATCGTTGCAAGTAATGTTGTTTTCAAAATGCACACCCTGCGATTGCAATCTATAAAATGGATCCTGATTGTCAAAGTCCTTAGCAATAGTATCATAGTGACGCTTCAATCTTCTTAGATAACTCAAAATCTCATTCTTACTAGAGTGTGATTTAAGTATTCTTCTTTTCTGACTATCATCCTGAGCATTACCTGTCACCAAGTCTTCCATACTAGCATACTCATCAATCTCATCATCATTCTCTTGCTTGTTAGAATTGAAGAATTGAATCTGATCCAGAATACGCATATTCAGAGAGTATAGGTTTGCATCAACACTTTTGCTGAACTTTGTATTGTCAAATTGCTCCTTGCTAATTACTGTTTCACTTTTAGCGAATGTGTCAGATAATCCTTTTGAAACGCCTGAGGTACGGCTTTTATCCTTAACATCAAAGTTTACATATGAGAGTACTTTAGCAATATTATCATCCCAGTCTCCATTATTTGTATGGAAAAGACTCTCAATCTTCGTATATTTCGAGTCTGGATTACGTTTTACTAAATCTGCGAAATCTAAGACAAGTGCTTTGTTTGAGATTTCTTTATCACCCAATATTGCGACTGCATATTGAATCTTTCCTAATCCACCTATGTCAATTCCATCTTTATTGAAATCAAAATCTCTATAACCATCATCTAGGCATAATCTAATTTTTGCATCTGCGACAATCTTGTCAAATGATATATAAAGTTTGTCATGTAGATGTCTTTCGCATAATGTTATATGGGTTATGAGTGCTTCGTTGGCTGACCTGATACTATATTTTGCAACAGAATGAAAATCATTAATACTCTTTACACACTGTTTACCAAAATCAATTCCAAGCTTTTTAAAGAAATCTTCCTTATCGGAATGGATGATAATGTTTGCCTCATCATTAAAGCTATGTGAGTTCAAACCAAATGCTGCACTGGTAGCATTAGCACTTCCAAGCACAAAGAAAGTTCCCTCAGATGTTTCAAATTGAATGGCCTTTGCATGGAGTTTCTTAGCTAACTCAAATTTATTATCTGATCCAAATATTTCATGCCAGTGGAAGAACTGAATATCACTTGAATCTTTAATCTTTCGAGGAATATAGCCATAACTCTCATCTATAGCACATTTTATCGTCTTAGGTTTAAAGGAGCTTTTTAATGTACTAATCAAACTGCCCTCCATGTCATAGAAAGGGGCTATTACCTTAATTGTATTAACCTCTCCTTTCAAAATCTCTCTAATCTGGCTAAATATAGATTCCTCAGACTTTGCATATAAAAACTTAAAATCATTTTGTTGTGGTGATTCTATTGATTCGAAGTCTCTGATCGCAGCAGAATATATCTTGCACCATTCTAATTGTTGAATTGCAACTTCTGAAGATGATAATCTGATTATTCCTGACAAATAATCCCATATATCTTTTATAATGAGAGCCTCATCAGATTCCTTATCATCAGCACAAAAAGCGCCCCATAACTCTTTATTATGAGATATCCCGCTATATGTCAGGTTCCCTGAACCGACAAGAGCCAATGCTTGTTTGTCTCCCAAGAACAGGGACACCTTTGGATGAAACACGCCGTTTGTCTTGTTCTTTACACGGATCAAGGCGAAGTCATGACGGAAGTTTTTGAATGTTTCTGTATCTTCCAATATGGAATCATACTGGGTAGAATCAATTAAGACAACAACATTCTTTATGCCCCTGCTTCTCATTTGGGGCATATAATAATTTGAGAAATAGTAAGGGTCAAAGGTAAATGATGTAAGAATAGCAGAATGATATACTGTGCTACCTTTACCAAGCAAATCAAAGATATTCTCCTCTTGTGTTATCATGCTTCAGCTTCCTCTAATTTATTCAATAATAGAATACCTTTATCAGTAATTCCTTTGTCATCTACAAGCTCAAGATCTGAAACAAAATCATAAAGCGTATCAGTTCTTGGACCTGTATGTGTAGCCTCACTTCCATTTAAGAATCTTATCATGCCATTCTCATATATGAACTTCTGTGAAGCAATACCTGTTTGAAGATACTTTCTCAAAGCAACTTGGTAATGGCAGAAAATAATCTTCTTAAGAATATAATCCTTTAACCACTCATAGAAATTTGTTTCAAGACTCTTGTCAATCTCATCCATAAATGAGTAAAAATCAGAGTTCACTGCACTTGGGAATGCTTCTCTATAATCTGGCCTTTTACTCCTAACATCCTTATTTGTGTTGTACATCATTAGCAAATTGACAAGTGCTGGAGCGGCTTCGGTATCAAGGTTTCCACGCTGTGGCTTGAACGCAATATCATTTTTATCAATACAAGCACAGATTTCTTTTAATGTTGCCTTCTTATACTTAGCTCCTATATCATTTATTATTGATAAAGCCAATTCTTCCGCAACACTAGAAACTTCTTGCCAATCAGTCTTATTTGACAACTGATTCAATAGTGCAACAAAAATTACTGATGTCTGATATTGCCAATTATCATTCAGATAATACCTGTACCAGCCCAATACACAATCATCATCAAAATGACCGTTTAAGAATTCATCATACATATATTTAGTAAAACTCTCTTTTGTTCCATTCTGAGAGAAATACTTTAAGTAATGATAAATTGTTGCCTTCCTATAAGAAAATTTTGATCCGGATGCCGGATAATCTTTTTGCAATAAAAGTTCTATAATCAATTCTTTCTCATTAGACTTTTGAGGAAACTTTCTCATATTGAACGAAGATTCCAACGAATTCAATTCTTCTGCTGAAACATTTCCTCGCTGAATTATCTTTAAGAATTTTGGACCATCCTCACCGACATTTTTTGCGAATTCGTCGGCAAGCATACTTCCACTAACCAAATCATCTTCTTTCGAGATATTAAGAATTGAGTTTTTCTCATTATTCTCTTTAAGAATAGCAATGTCTTTAAGTGATGAAGAATAATACTGTCTTAACACACCACCGGCATTCGCCCAGTATGTTTCACTTTTTGTATTACCTTGTGAATTATATGTTCCAGCCTGCAAATCAAAGTTAGAACCTCCTTGAGAACGAGTACTCAATGCGTATGTAATACCTGGAATACCATCAACGCCTTGTCCTCTGGAATGAATAAGAGCCAATAGGTACTCAGAATAGCGGATATATTTATAGAATTCCTTATCTGTAAAACTTTCCCTATTTTTATAAAATTCACCAATAAGCCAACAGTAAAATGAATAATATCGTATTCTGTTTGAAACATTATTTAATCCTGGCAATAACGATGTAAACAATGCTTCAGAAGCATTTCTAAGACCCAATTGATTCAGACCAGCTTTAAGATCTGCTGTCTTATTAAAGAATGGGACAATATGAGTATTAGTTTTCATATATAATATTCCCTTTAAATTAATTGTTCTTCATAAGTGAACATTTGGTCATTTTCTATTTCATGATCAAGAATTATACAATCTGATTTGTCGTTCAAAAATTGTATAGAACATGTTTTGTTCCGTTTTTATTATCCCTAATCGGTTTGCCAGTGACTGCCAATATTTAACCGTATTCAGTACTTCACTAATGATTTGCTGAGCAATATGCTTCTGTAGCATATATTCTTTACAAGAATTCAGCAATTCATTTAAATCCGATTTATTGGTATAGCTGTTGATTAACAGACTCTGATACTCATTCAGCGTTGGATTTATATCGTAAGCCGGAGCCAAAGTCCACCCCTTGGCAGTCAAAAGAAAACCATGATTGCGAAAATGGTCATCCGTATTACCGATGCAGATATTGAATGCAACTCTGCGATACAGTTCTTGCAGATTATCCTCCACGTTGGTACAGTTCTGGAGTATGAAATCGACAATATCCAGATAGCCATGGCCGGTATTGGCATTGTCACCATCATTCAAGCCCAAAAGAGTCATAGCTGAAGCAAAGTGTATGCGTTTACCGTCTTCCTTCCTGTCAAATCGTCGGGAAAGCAATGTATGATATTTGTCGTTTGTGAAGATTACTCTGGTCTCTGCTGCGTGTATGCCGGCCTTCTTTGCCAATAGGTGTGAGAAATGTTCCCAAAGCCCAATATCATAATCATCTTTGCGGGACGGGAACTTTGCTATATGCAGAATTTTGTTCTCGTCAATTACGCTTGCCTTTGGACGCGCCCCGCCAAGGGAGGAACCCGGTTGTACAAGCTGCTCGATCCAGCGTCTTTCAGGCAGGTGGTTCTCCTCTTCACTTTTTTCAATCTCAGAACTTGCAGCAATCAGTTCACGCATATCGGTTAGTGGCGGAATCCGCAGAACTTCACTTGCATTGATGTATTCTCCGTCCAAGGAGTCCTTAAAACGGAGACCACCCATGCGGGAGTAGTCTTCGATTCCGATAAGATAGTCAAAGGATGAAAGATGGCGAACAGGACGCTTCTCCTCTTTCGCCAGAATCTGTTCTCTGCGATTTATCAATGTGCGGCCCCATCTGTCTGGAAGGGCATCAGAAAAACATCCGAAAATATCCTTGCCTGGAGCTGTATATTGCTGCCCTGGATAGTTATTCAAGTCATCACTAAGAAACAAATTACCATAGTCCCTTAGCCAGTCATCACTATAACAAAATCCATAACTGTCTGATCCACGAAGTGATTCATAGCTCAACTCTCCAACCAGCCTTGGTGCTTTTAGCCAATCAAAATCAGCAAACACATATAGTCGTTTCATGGCTTATTCTTTTTTAGATGCTCTCTCTCGCTTTTTCAAACTTAAATCCTGTAAAGCCTTTCCCATTGCGTCTTCTTTGGCAAGCAGAAGTATATCATCATCCAGCTGAAGCGCATAGAGGACTCTGAGATAAATGCCGATAGCTACTGTAGGTGCTCCCTTTTCTATCCGGCCAACCGTAAGCGGCGAGCAGGTTGCGCGTTCGGCAACCTGAGCCATGCTGAGATTCCTGCGCAGTCTTGCTAGTTTGATCTGCTCTCCCACTACCTGCATCTTCTGCTCCAGTTTTCTTGGCAACTTGGTGCCCATTGTATTCTTCGTCATATTCAACATATCATATAATATGCAAATATACTACTTTTCACCTATTTAATGATGTATTATAGGTAAAAATCGCAAGAATGGAAGATCTGATATTTAAGTGGTTTTACATTTTTTCAAGCGAATAAATCGAATTCGTCACACTTTTTCCAATGAATCAGACTCCTTATTATACACTTTTCCATAAAATCATCACCTCTTTACTTTATCCCCGTACTCTCTCATATAGTAAAGTCAAAATAAGGAAAGACATAAATATATGGTTGAAGCATTATGATATAATGACTTTACCTGCTTTTTGCTTGCAAAATACTAGAAATGGCTCTTCTCTAAACCATTTATTCCATTACAAAGATGGAAGCCATGCTTGATAAAATAACGAAGTATTAAATATTTTATCTAACGAGTTACCTTTAGGGACTCTCAAGTTCGCAAGCATTTATATCGATTTGTATTTTTATCATTTCAAATCATGAATGTCTCCCTCAGATCTGGTAATCAAAGTTCCTGATTACAATATGTTGTTTTGTCTTTTTATTCTGACTTTCCCGTTAGTCGCTTGTTTCTGTTGTCGTCTGCATCCATTGTACAGACGTGAAAATGAAAAGGCTTTCGCGCTGAATACGTTCTGAAAGAGGAAGATTCTGTCATAGCTACCAGATCTTTTACCCTTCTATGAATGGCGAGGAAATGGGCGACTGAAGGGATTGTAATCTATTTAATGCCATTTAAAGTATAATCAAATTGTCCTAATCCTTTAGAATATTTATATTTGTAGAGTTTTTCATGTATTATCAATATAAATTCTTATGAGTATCAATAATGATAAATGCTTCAAGTGGATACAAAAAAGGAATTTTTTTATAAGAGCAATCTTGAATCCATTGTACATATGCAAGTTTCATAAAGTTAAAACATTTTTATGGTTCATGTTTGTTATAGTAGCTGGACAACTGGGAACTATAATCAATATAATCCAAAGAACAGTCTTTGATAATTGGCAAATAAAAAAGGCCCTTATTCCTGATAGTGTATCTGGAAATTTCTACACTTTCTCGTTAGTTTTATTAGCTTCATTACTTGGACCTTTATTTATAGATTTCATAAAAGATGAAAAACCTCATTATAGAAAAATAGGAATGGTATTTGTGACAATTCTTATTTTTACTATAATTTTATGTGCTGTTTTTTACTCTTTTGCGACACATAACATTTCTAATATCGACTATACTAATTTAAAGAATAATGATATATGCGTCGATGTTCCGCAACTAATCTTTTATATTTGTGCATTAGTATTTGCGTGGTACTATTTCGGATATTCGTTATTAGCTCATCATGAAAGAGATATTCGCTTATCCGATGAAGGATATCATGAGCTAGAGGAATCTGAAAAAGAAAATTTGCAAGAACAAGCTTCAATTGTAAAAGATGACGGGAAAGGAGTAAAAATATGATAACAATAAACTATATAGAAGTTCAACAGCCTATTGGCACATTTTATCTATGCTGTATTCCAGCTTCAATATTAATAAAAATAGTACGTGTTAGTACACGATCGCAAGATTCTGATGGAGTACAACGAGATATGTCAAAATCTAGAATAAAATCGATTGGAGATTATTGCTCTGATCCAGATGCCGTATTCCCAACCCCAATAGTTATTAGTGTTGACAAATCTGCAGGTGTATTACTAGATGAGTCTAATCATCGAATTAATTTTTCTGAAACCTCTTGTATTGGAGAAGTTATTGACGGACAACACAGGTTATGGGGAATTGAAAATTCGGAATATATTAATAGTTTTAATCTTCCAGTTGTTTTAATGTTTGATCTAACTATAGAAGAAAAAGCGTATGTTTTTTCTACTATTAATAGTAATCAAACAAAAGTTCCTACTAGTTTAATTTATGACCTATTTGATGTTTCAAATTTAAGAAGCCCTAATAAAACAGTACATCATATAGCTAGAGTCATGAATTGTTCCATAGAATCTCCATTCTATAATAGGCTAAAAATGCTTGGAAAGAAGGAACCATCTCAAATAAATGCTACTTTATCCCAAGGAACTTTTGCTAAAACTCTTTTAATGCTAATTTCAAAAGATCCTGACGAAGATGCTCGTTTAATAAAACGAAGTCTGAAACTAAAGTCTGATGATAAATTAATCTTTAGACAATACTTTATTGAAGAAAAGGATGAAATAATAATTAAAATATTATATAATTGTTTTAATGCATTAAAAGATGTATTCTATAATGAATGGTGTGAACCTCAAAATAATATTCTGTGGAAAACAACAGGATTCCGAGCTATCATATATGCCCTGCCAAGTTTATGTAAAAAAGGCATACGAGACAAGGATCTTACTCAAAAATTCTTTACATTTTGCTTTCAGGCATTTAAAACAAAACTTTCGAAGCAAAAATTGTCTTTGACCAGTAAAGATTTTCCAGGTGGGAGCGAACAAATCCAAAGAAGATTAGCTCGGTTTATCGTTGATAGTATAGCAGATATCAACATTGAACAATATAACAATAATCTGTTAGAAATTAAAGATATTCAAGAGTTTATAGATAATATTATTGATATAAATAAGTACGAATTATATGATATTGCTGAAGCTTTAGACAAGAAAAAAACTTCATACGAAACACTAAAAGTGGTTCCTGTTAATGGGGACGTATTTAAACTTATAAATCCATACACTGATGTATTCATAGAAATAAAAAACGATCAAGCGCATACCCTTCTAAAAGATATACAAAATAAATATATGTTGGGGATGGATTATGAATCGTGGTTAGCATACAAAGAATCATTAGAAAAAGATGATTAATAAGGAGACTCATAGTAAAAAACATAGATAATCTATAAGTTGCGACATAAAGGCACTATAAAACATTTTGTGTAAATGGAATACGGGTAGTGTAAACTAAACTGCGTCAAGTTATATTTCGGAGCTGTTTTGGAACCTTCAATATTCCAAAATGGCTCCGCTAAGTTATCAATATCGCCAAAGGACTCCAAACAAAAGATGTTGTCAGGCTAAGATCCTGAACCTGTCGGGGAACAGGATGGCCAGTTGCTGGGCCGTCTGTCCCCAGTTCTGCACCGGCTGGGTCCACTTCTTCCGGATTCTCGTAAATGCGAGATAGACAAGTTTTTCCAGGGCAGTATCAGATGTAAATACGCCCTTGTTCCTGGTTACCTTGCGGAGCTGGCGGTGATAGCTTTCTACGGTATTTGTAGTATATATTATCCTTCTGATATGCTGTGAGTACTGGAAGTAGGCGGTCAGGCGGTCCAAGTTGTCACGCCAGCTCTTGATGACAATCGGATAGTCCTCGCCCCACTTGATTTCAAGGTCGTCAAGTGCCT
>OLRO01000766.1_pt1 | contig 21956 bp, 19 predicted proteins | sample 1673131 | NCBI WGS metagenome assembly OLRO01 (sample SAMEA3136757, study PRJEB25190) | human gut metagenome | biome: human gut; feature: human-associated habitat; material: faeces | place: Austria | collected 2013 | reverse complement strand
AGTAAAACAAATACATGAAAAAGACATATATCGCCCCGGCTATTTGCCTGCTCCACATTCCGGCAGTGCTTCTAAGCGGTTCCGGCAGTTCCGCAAAGATGGAAGGAGGGCATTTACTCGACATAAATGATGAGGAGTCGTCCGAAGGTGAGGGACGAGCAAAGAAAAATGACAGTGACTGGGACAGCTGGGACAACGATTGACATCCACCTGCGAAAGAAATGAAACCAAGATAACATCGGACTGAAAAACCGATGGCATGGTGGACTTGATATCCAAACCATGCCATAAACCGGTTCTTACGATAATACAGTGACTCAAAAGAAACACCCCATAGTGAAACCATAATATCCACCGTTAACAGGTATTGCAACGGGCGTAAAAACAAGGTCGTTTTCTTTCTTTCCATTTGTTTGAAAGATTTTTTGCCACAAGCGGCAACTCCATTCACCGACACGTGCGCTCAATATACCGACTCCCGCACCAGCCACAACATCATGCAGCCAGTGCCTTCCGTCATACATCCGCATGAACCCGACCCCAGCTGCGATGGTATAAGCACCGATTCCATACCAACCACCGTATTCCATCCGCACAAGTTCAGCACCCATGAAAGCTGTTGCAGTATGTCCTGAAGGGAAAGAGTTGTGACCTGCAAACTCCGGCCTTTTCTCGGGTCAGTAGAAATTTATCCCCACTAAATTTCTACTGCCCCCTTTAATCTTATCGGCGGCAAAGATAATGCAAGGTGAGTGCAACGGGAAGACGGGAAAACTGAGTTTTACCAGTCTTGACATTGCCGAATCGAAGCTTATCTTATACAAAGATAATGCAAACGAGAGGAAAAAGAGCTCGCTCTTAATTTCCCGAGTGCAGCTTAGCTTCTGCAAAGATAATGCGAACGAGAGGAAAGAGAGAGCGCTCTTAATTTCCCGAGTGCAGCTTAGCTTCTGCAAAGATAATGCAAACGAGAGGAAAGAGAATTCGCTCTTTATTTCCCGAGTGCGGCATATCTTCTGCAAAGATAGCATATTTTATTGATAAACAGAAAACAAATCCACGATAACACGTCGGGATGCATGTAAGTATAGTATTATGGAGAAATAGAACGATATATGATAAGATGCGAAAAAACAATCGGCTTGTATATCAGACAACATCAGGCACGATGGTCATGCTTATGGAAGGACTTAATTAGGCAAAGCAGGCAATACTCCGTATTTCTTCCTTGCATTTACCTTACAGTTATGCTGGCATGTATATATTTTAAATGATAAAAGAAAGAATACAGTAATGCGGTCGATTAATAAAAACTTATACAAACTTCGATAGAAAACACAATAAATATTCTTAATACTAAGATTTTGATTTTAAGTTAAACAATATGAGAAATTTAACATACTGGACTTTCTTATTTAAGATATAAATTCCTATCAGCAGCCGTTTTGCATCACTCATAATACTGTTTTAAACCATCATATACCATATGAATATGCATGATAAAGCCTTTATCACATTATGAAATACGCTTTTTGATGTCTCAGGAAAGGCTGTATCAGCATACAGGAAAGGCTTTTTCGGTCTGCGGAAAAGCCTTTTCGGCAACGTCAGCCAATGAAGATTAAGCCGTAGTATAATATAACCGACTGATAATCATGAATGATAACAAGTTATGAATTTTCACGTCAGAATCTTCCAAATGTATTTTATGTGTAATTCCGAGAGTTTTGGCTACATGAAAAATACATATGAACGGATTTTAATTATCAATATGACAACTAAAACGAATGCAAATGTTAATGCTATTGTACATGAATAATGCCTTATCTATATCCTCATACTTATCCGGACATGACAGTCCATACATAATGCAAGACAGCAGAACGGCACACCCGTAACACGCGGAAATCAATCATAGCTGCCGTCATGCGAGGAGTTTACACAGCAAGGCTCGTGTTGAGCAGGTTCTCATTCGTACTTAATATACGCAGTCTGTATTTGCCGTTATAGGATATACGCATCAGTTTCTGAGCCTCATGTTCGTTTGGAGATATGCCAAGAGCCACATGTCCCATTGTGCATCTCAAATTAAGTTCCACGCAAGGATGTATCTTAAAACCGTCACCTGCCTTGTCTGCCACAATCATCATGTCTATACCAAAAGGACCCTTATAAGACCCTCCGGTCAAATCACTCATACGAGAAATTACCATATCGGCAAGCCTGTCTATAACCTCTAATCCGACGTAACGTCCCATCATTTTACGTTTTTCATTCTCTGTGGCGAGTATGCTGCCTGCGTATGCGCCATTCACGGTGCGAAACAGGGACAGTCCGCGATATTCTGCCATACCGTTCTCACCAATGCTGAACTCCATGCCGAAGTCCATCACTTTGTCATAATATGGCTCGACCATTATGCCTCCCTGCCTGGAAATCACATTGCGACACCATCCGGAAAGCGGACACTCAGCCATGCCTTCAACATATCTCACACCTCTTCCGCTGCTGCTCCACGGTGCTTTAAGCACACTTCTGCCATTACGGACAAGTTCTCCGTTCATCTCCTCCACCGTCGTGAGATAGCGGCTTTTTCCCACAAAGATGCTGTCTGTCTCACAAAGCCACGGCAACAGATGTTCCGACACAAATTTGCGGTTACTCATATTACGTATACTTTCCAACGCCTTGTCATCTGGCAGAAATGGAAGTAAGTCAGGATTTGAGGCAACCAATTGTCTTTTAAGGGTACTGTCCCACCCCCACGGTTCTATCGATAAACTGTGAGAACCGTCAAAACGCATGTTACGGAGGTCGTCGGGCGTGATAAATACAACATCCGACGCATACTTCCTGACATGCCTCAAAGACTCAAGTGCCGATTCAATATCATCTACAAGCACAAAATCTCCGTCTTCCGCCGTGAACGCAGGAATGAAACCAAGATCACGCCGAAGCCCGCGTGCAGCATGAGGTGACGTGAACATTCCGTCACCATAAGCCATCACAATATCGTGTTCCGGATTAAAAACATGCAATTTCATATACAAATACGATTCTTAATGTTACAGGAAAAACTGTCGCAAACATACAGTACATGCCCGCAAAACCGGCAATCCGTATAAAGTTCATACCGTGTCTTTACCTCCTTCTGGAAGATACGCTATGCCAAAATGTATGCCCACCCCTGCCTGTTCATTCTTACAAGATATTTTCCCGACTGCAAAATTAATGCAATTTTTTGTGGCACGAAAATATAATACCGGCAATCAGTGTTGTTGAATATCATTTATACAATTGTCATAAAGAAGAAAGTGGAAATATGGGATTATGCGATAACAATGACAAATCTAAATTACGTACCGCATTTAATACACATAATCAGACGGCATATAATCCTAACATAAACACGCCCTGAAAACACTTTAAACAACTTGGCGTAAACAATCATGGTTCAATCAGATACGAATATGAATGTTGCACAAATATTACAATATGTGCAACTTGGCGGCATTCATACACACATATATAATAATGAGGACGGCAAATAATAAATAATAAATAAAAAATGACATAATTTGTAATATAGAGTTTGCAAATTATAGAAATATATATTATCTTTGCAAAGATAATGCGAGCGATGCGGAAGAACTCAAATGAAGGACGCAAAAACCACATTTGAAGGACGCAAAAACCACATTTCAGGCATCCGCGAACGCGGCATATGAGCGTCGTCGGCAATAAAGTACAACATTGCATGGCGACATGGAAACACTATAAAAACGCGAAATGGAAGAATTCTTCAAAACACACGCATATCTCATCGAACATACAAACGCTCCGGTACGCCGTTCGCTGATGGACGAGATTGACTGGAACAGCCGTATGATTGGTATCAAAGGGACGCGCGGCGTCGGGAAGACAACATTCCTGCTACAATATGCAAAGGAAAACTTTGACACGAAAGACCGCCAGTGTCTGTACGTGAATATGAATAACTTCTATTTCCAGAGCCGTGGAATATCAGACTTCGCAGGCGACTTCTATCATGGAGGCGGCAGAGTACTGCTGATAGACCAGGTGTTCAAACAGCCTGACTGGAGCAGCGAACTGCGCAAATGCTACGACAATTATCCGGGACTGAAGATTGTGTTTACCGGCTCGAGCGTAATGAGACTGAAAGAAGAGAACCCAGAACTGAACGGGATTGTGAAAAGCTACAATCTGAGAGGATTCTCCTTCAGGGAGTTCATAAATCTTATGACGGGGCTGAACCTGCCGATATACAGCCTTGAGGACATTCTGCACAGTCACGAACAGATAGAGAAAACAATACTCTCACAGGTAAGTCCGATGAAATTCTTTCCGGACTATATTCACCACGGATTCTATCCTTTCTTTCTCGAGCATCGCAACTATTCGGAGAATCTGCTCAAAACGATGAACATGATGACCGAAGTGGACATTCTGCTGATAAAACAGATAGACCTGAAATATCTCACCAAAATAAAGAAACTGTTCTATCTGCTGGCGATGGAGGGTCCCAAAACGCCGAATATAAGCAATCTTGCAAATGAGATAGAGACAAGCCGCGCCACAGTGATGAACTACATCAAATATCTGGCAGACGCACGTCTCATAAACATAATATATCCTCCTGGAGGCATGTTCCCGCAGAAACCGGCAAAGGTGATGATATATAATACGAATCTCATGCATGCAATATACCCCATAAAAGCTGAAATGCAGGATCTTATGGAGACATTCTTTGTGAACTCGCTATGGAAAAGCCATACGGTCAGCCAGAGCAGTAAAGAACAGATATATCACATAGACGACAAGCTGAGATTCAGAGTCTGCGATGCTACAAGCGACAGCAGAATACGCTATAAATCGAATATTTTCTACGCAAGATATAACACAGAAATAGGAAAAGAAAACCAGATACCATTATGGCTGTTTGGTTTCCTGTACTAAATATTAAATATACATTAACATTTTATCTATAAAACAAAATGGCTAAAGAAAAAAAGTTTATCACATGTGATGGTAATGAAGCTGCCGCTCACGTGAGCTATATGTTCAGTGAAGTGGCTGCCATCTACCCCATCACTCCGTCGTCACCCATGGCAGAACATGTGGACGAATGGGCTGCAAGGGGCCGCAAGAACCTCTGGGGACAAACAGTAAGCGTACAGGAAATGCAGTCGGAAGGCGGTGCCGCCGGTGCCGTACACGGTTCACTGCAGGCAGGTGCACTTACAACCACATTCACTGCCTCACAGGGATTGCTGCTAATGATTCCCAATATGTACAAAATTGCCGGAGAGATGCTGCCGTGCGTATTCAACGTATCGGCGCGTACGCTGGCTTCACACTCATTATGTATCTTCGGTGACCATCAGGACGTGATGGCTTGTCGTCAGACAGGATTTGCCATGTTCTGCTCCGGTTCCGTACAGGAGGTTATGGATCTGTCTGCCGTTCCTCATCTGGCAACACTCAAGACCGATGTTCCTTTCATCAACTTCTTTGACGGATTCCGTACATCTCACGAATACCAGAAGATTGAAGTCATCGATCAAGATGAGATTGCAAAGCTTGTAGACCCGGCTGAAATAAAACGCTTCCGCGACCGCGCCCTTTCTCCGGAACGTCCGGTGACACGTGGTACAGCAGAGAATCCGGAGACTTTCTTCACTCATCGTGAAGCATGCAACATGGCTTATGACAAGGTTCCGGAAGTGGTGGAATACTATCTTGGTGAAATAAGCAAGATTACAGGACGCGAATATCACCTCTTCTCTTATTATGGAGACAAAGAAGCCGACCGCGTAATAATCCTCATGGGTTCTGCTACAGAGGCGGCACGCGAGGCAATCGACTATCTGAACAGGAATGGCGAGAAGGTGGGTATGGTAAGCGTACACCTGTATCGTCCGTTCAGTGTAAAGCACCTGCTTGCAGCAGTGCCTAAAACAGCTAAGAAGATAGCCGTACTCGACCGCACAAAGGAACCCGGAGCTGAAGGCGAACCACTTTATCTCGATGTGAAGAGTGCGTTCTACGATGTTGAGGATCGTCCTGTTATTGTAGGCGGACGCTATGGACTCGGCTCAAGCGACACCACTCCGGCAAAGATTATAGCCGTGTTCAACAATCTGAAAATGGATACACCGAAGAACCATTTCACTGTTGGTATCGTAGACGATGTCACCTTCACCTCACTACCTGAAGTAGAAGAGATTCCTATGGGTGGCGACGGTATGTTTGAAGCCAAGTTCTACGGTCTTGGAGCAGACGGAACTGTAGGTGCTAACAAGAACTCTGTGAAGATCATCGGTGACAACACAGACAAGCACTGTCAGGCTTACTTCTCTTACGACTCAAAGAAATCAGGTGGATTCACATGCTCTCACCTGCGTTTCGGTGATGCGCCGATACATTCCACTTATCTGGTGAACACCCCCAATTTCGTGGCATGTCATGTTCAGGCATACCTGCACATGTACGACGTAACACGCGGACTTCGCAAAAACGGAACATTCCTTCTGAACACAATCTTTGACGGACAGGAACTTGTTAACTTCATTCCAAACAAAGTAAAGAGGTATTTCGCCCAGAACAATATCACGGTTTACTACATCAACGCTACAAAAATCGCGCAGGAAATCGGACTGGGTAACAGAACAAACACAATCCTTCAGAGTGCATTCTTCCGCATAACAGAGGTTATTCCAATAGACCTTGCCGTTGAGCAGATGAAGAAATTCATTGTTAAATCATACGGAAAGAAAGGTCAGGATATCGTAGATAAGAATTATGCGGCAGTTGATCGCGGTAACGAATACAAACAGTTGACGGTTGAAGCCGCATGGGCAAATCTTGCTGATGATGATGTAAAAGAAAGCGACGCTCCGGCATTCATAAAAGAACTGGTGCATCCTATCAATGCACAGGCAGGCGATTTGCTTAAGGTTTCAGATTTTGTTAAACACGGTACTGTTGACGGAACATGGGCTACAGGTACAGCCGCATATGAAAAACGCGGTGTTGAGGCTTTCGTACCGACATGGAATCCTGATAATTGTATACAGTGTAACAAATGTGCATATGTATGTCCGCACGCTGCAATACGTCCGTTCGTTCTCACCGACGAAGAATTGAAAGGTGTTGACATCCCGACAATTACGATGAAGGTTCCAAAGCCTATGGCAGGCATGCACTTCGCTATCGAGCCGTCTGTTCTCGATTGTCTTGGCTGCGGAAACTGTGCTGACGTTTGTCCTGGAAATCCGAAGCTCGGCAAGGCTCTTACAATGGTTCCGTTCAATCCGGATGCAGAGGATATGAAGAAGGCTGCCTCCGACTGGAATTATCTCGTAAAGAACGTAACTTCCAAACAACATTTGGTTGACATCAAGTCAAATGTCAAGAACTCTCAGTTCGCACAGCCGTTGTTTGAATTCTCTGGTGCATGCGCCGGATGTGGTGAGACTCCTTACGTAAAACTTGTTTCGCAGCTCTTCGGAGACCGTGAAATGATAGCCAACGCAACAGGATGTTCTTCCATCTACTCTGCGTCTATACCGTCTACACCTTATTGTACAAACGAGAAAGGTCAGGGTCCTGCATTCGACAACTCGCTCTTCGAGGATTTCTGCGAATTCGGAATGGGTATGGTTCTCGGAAACAAAAAGATGAAAGAACGCGTGTCAATGCTGTTCAAAGATGTTATTTCTCAGGAAAACACTCCAGAGGAATTCAAGGCTCTTGCAGAGCAGTGGATTGAACAGAAGGAGAATGCAGATGAGACAAAACGTCTTGCAGAACTTATCAAACCATACATAGCACAGGGTGTTGAGGCAGGATGTCCGATATGCAAAGAGCTTAAGACACTTGAGCATTATCTTGTAAAACGCAGTCAGTGGATTATCGGTGGTGACGGTGCTTCTTATGACATCGGTTATGGCGGTCTCGACCATGTGATAGCAAGTGGCGAGGATGTAAATCTGCTTGTACTTGACACGGAGGTTTATTCAAACACCGGCGGTCAGTCATCAAAGGCAACTCCGCTTGGCGCTATCGCACAGTTTGCAGCACAAGGAAAGCGTATACGCAAGAAAGACCTTGGACTTATTGCGACAACTTACGGTTATGTATACGTGGCTCAGGTTGCTATGGGCGCAGACAACGCACAGTGTCTTAAAGCAATACGTGAGGCTGAGGCATATCCAGGTCCGTCACTTGTGATTGCATATGCACCATGTATAAACCACGGACTCAAGATTAAAGGTGGCATGGGACGTTCACAGGCAGAGGAAGGTCGTGCTGTAGAATGCGGCTACTGGCATCTCTGGCGTTACAACCCACAGCTTGCAGAGGAAGGAAAGAATCCGTTCACACTTGATTCAAAAGAACCGGACTGGAGCAAATTCCGTGACTTCCTCCTTGGAGAGGTTCGTTATCTTTCTGTACAGAAAGCATATCCGAATGAGGCAGACGAACTCTTCAGCGAGGCTGAACGCATGGCAAAACTGCGTTATCAGAGCTATGTACGCAAGTCAAAAGAAGACTGGTCTGAAAAGATCTGATTCCTATCAATTTAAAATAAACGCCCGGTTGAATTTACCGGGCGTTTATTTTTTTCATTAACAGATACATTTCCTTTTACACATAATAACTTTATATAAAGCCAGCAGGTTTCATGCCGAGCGGAAACATTTATTCTTGTACAAAAATAAAAGGCTTTATTTTGTATTATATATAACTTACACTAACTTTGCAGCATGATTTATCCTAAGACATTTGAACACAAAATTGGATTTGATGAAATACGTACACTTCTACGTGAACGTTGTCTGAGCACTCTTGGAAAAGAAAAGATTGACGACATGAGTGTTTCTACAAATCCTACGATAATAAACGAATGGTTACAGCAAGTGAAAGAATTCCGTCTTCTTCAAGAACAGGCTGATGATTTCCCTATGCAATTTTTCTTTGACGTAAGGGAGTCTGTCGCACGCTTACGCCTTGAAGGGACCCATATGAACGAAGATGAATTATTCGATCTCAAACGCTCTCTGGAAACAATATACAACATTGTCAACTATCTCAACCGAGGTGAAGACAACAATGACAATGAGCCCAATACGTATTTATATCCTGCATTACACAGGCTTGCCACAGATGTAATAACATTTCCGCAACTTATAAAGCGCATAGATAACATACTTGATAAATTTGGCAGAATAAAGGACAGCGCGTCTGCCGAACTGCAAAACATCCGTCAAGAACTTGCACGCACAGAAGGTGGAATATCAAAAACATTAAACAGAATATTACGTTCTGCGCAAAGCGATGGAGTTGTTGATAAAGACGTCACACCCACCATGCGTGACGGAAGACTCGTAATACCTGTAACACAAGGGCTCAAACGTAAAATAAAAGGTATCATTCACGATGAGTCCGCATCCGGTAAGACGGTCTTTATAGAACCTACAGAAGTCGTAGAAGCGAATAACCGGATAAGAGAACTTGAATCGGAAGAACACCGCGAAATAATACGCATACTGACAGAGTTTTCAAAAGAAATACGCCCACACGTAAAGTCAATGCTCGAATCATACAAATTTCTTGCAACAATTGATATGATTCATGCGAAAGCAGAGCTTGCGAGAAAAATCAACGGATTCGAGCCTGTAGTTGGATCAAAGTCAGAGATAGACTGGATACAGGCAATTCATCCTTTATTAAAAATATCTTTGGAAAAACAAGATAAAAAGGTTGTACCTTTAGACATTACAATAACAAATGACAAGCGTATACTTATAATTTCAGGTCCTAATGCCGGCGGCAAATCCGTCTGTCTGAAAACAGTAGGTTTATTGCAGTATATGCTGCAATGCGGACTTTCCATTCCTGTCGGAGAACGTTCGCATACAGGAATATTCAAAAATATTCTTATCGACATAGGTGATGAACAAAGCATAGAAGACGATTTGAGTACGTATTCCAGCCATCTGACCAATATGAAGAACATGATGAAATATGCTGACGGAAACACTCTGCTTCTGATTGATGAGTTCGGCACCGGAACAGAACCACAGATAGGAGGAGCCATCGCAGAAGCTGTGCTTAAACAATTCTGTAAGAAGCAAGCCTACGGAATAATAACAACCCACTATCAGAATCTGAAGCATTTTGCAAAAGAACATGAGGGCGTGGTGAATGGCGCAATGCTATATGACAGACATCATATGAAGGCACTTTTCCAGTTGTCAATCGGCAATCCAGGAAGCTCGTTTGCAATAGAGATAGCCCGTAAAATAGGTCTCCCAGAGGAAGTTATACATGATGCGAGTGAGATAGTAGGAAGCGACTACATACAAAGCGACAAGTACCTGCAGGATATTGTACGCGACAAACGATACTGGGAAAATAAACGTCAGGCAATCCATCAGCGTGAAAAAGAGTTGGACAAACTGACTGTCAAATACGAGAATGACATAACTGAAATTGAGAAAAGTCGGAAACAAATTCTCAAGAAAGCCAAAGAAGAGGCAGAAGAATTGCTCAGACAAAGTAATAAAAACATAGAAAACACAATACGAGAAATAAAAGAGTGTCAGGCAGATAAAGAAGAAACGCGTCGCATCAGAGAAGAGCTGAATTCATTTAAGGAAGAAATCAGTTCTATAGACATGCAAAAAAATGACGAATTTATCGCCAAAAAGATAAAACAGATACAGGAAAGGAAAGAACGGCACAAGAAACACAAACAGGAGAAAAGCGACAAAGAAGCACAAGCCGCGAAGAAATTGCGTGATGCGGCAAAACGTACAGACGCAGCCGAAGAGATTCTGAATGCATTCAGAAAAGGCGACACTGTAAAAATAAAAGGACTCACTTCTATTGGAACAATAGAAACAACAGACAACAAGACAGCAACAATAATATTTGGCGACATGCGTACAAAGATGCCTGTCGACAGAATTGAACATGCCTCCCAGCCGGAAAACAACAGCAAACCATCACTTAACATAAGCAGAGAAACCAGAGATGCGATAGACAACCGGAAACTGAATTTCCGTCAGGATCTTGACGTCAGAGGTATGCGTGGTGACGAGGCACTCAATGCCGTTACTTATTTCATTGATGATGCCATACTTGTAGGGATGTCACGTGTAAGGATATTACACGGGAAAGGCAACGGAATACTTCGACAGCTTATACGCCAATATCTTGCAACTGTACCTAACGTATCAGACTATCATGACGAGCATGTACAGTTCGGAGGCGCCGGCATAACAGTGGTAGACATATCATAGCTTAAACACAGTCATTCAAGTGCAAAAACAGGTGATGTCTGTGTGCTCTCCTGCGGTATAAAGCGGAATCCTTCATACGTGAATCCGCGCAGAGCATCAGCATCATCCAACCTGTTTTTAATGGCAAAACGAGTCATTTCCCCACGACACATTTTCGCGTATACCACAACTGTTTTAAGCTTCCCTCCCTTACAAACGTAAAACTCCGGTCTGACAACTGTAATCTCACGTTTCACCTTACTCCAATTGAAAAGTCTGTGCATCTCCGAGCTTGCGAGGTCGAGCAAGACACCGTCGTCATTTTTTACTGACTCTATAAACACATCAGTCAACCTTGCCTTCCAATAGTCGAACATTGAACATCCGTTGTCAGGCAAAATAACATCTCCTTCCAGACGATAACATTTTATCATATCAAGCGGTCTGAGCAATCCGTAAAGAAAAGACGTAATCCACAGATGACCTCCTGCAAACTTGAAATCTTCTTTTGTAAAATCTGATGTTCCGAGGTGTTTATAGACGACTCCGTTATATGCAAGAATCGCCTGCAACTCATTGTCATGTTCTGTAAAACGCATAAAACGGAGTTTGTTCTCACCCGCAATAGCCGCATTGCATTTCAATATTCCTGCCAGCTCATCCTCACTATAAGCCGACATCTGCATGGCGTTTGCCAACGCCTCATCCTTGAAAAGCGGTGATGTGTTTTCTTTCGGCGCATAATTGCATTCCGCTCTCATCTCTTTCGCCGAACCTATCATTATCTGCATATCGTTCAATATTTAATTTACAGTCAAGCTGTCACCGGATGATTTAACAGTATCACCGGATGATTTTCGTTTTACAACAACAGTTGTGTCTTTTTTTAAGTGCCTGTGCTTCTTGCCTTGCATAACAGAGTCGGTTATCGTGCTGTCTGTTACAGCCTTGAAAATGCTATGGTCGCTTTGTTCAAGGAATCTGAGATAAGACCGGTAAATATGGCTCGAATAAGCCTTGAATATATTGTTTGCGAACAATATATCGGTTATTTTGTTTTCCGACACGTATTTCCTCATATTCTTAGTGAAATATCTTGAGTCAATGACATGTATCTCCTCAAAAGAGAAGAACAGGAATCCAGGCAGGGCATTTCCGAAACTGTCTTTAAGTATAATAAGCCTGCGACCATTATGAACAGACGTCCTCACCACAGTTATTTTTGTATCTCCGCCCATAAATGTACAGTATGCCCCACCGTTTCCGTCGCGGTATCGGAAGAAGAATCTGCTCTTGAAAGGCTTGCCCTCTCCTATCACCCGATAATTCTTGTCAATAGTATAATTGGTGTATGTCGTTGTGTATTTGACATCACGCGGTTCATAGTATACAAAATCCTCAGGCGCATTCTTTATAGATATGTCCTTCGAATATCCGTACATACTACCCACATAGCCTCTCACTACCTTACGGTCATAGTGTGACAAATCCTTGAAAGGCACTCCTGCCACCTGTGCAAAGCGTCCGGCGGCATAATATGCTCCGAGCGGTGCCCAGTGATGGTCAGTACGTAGAAATATGTCTTCCGAAACATGCTTGCCCAAAACATTATATATATCCACCGGTTTCACTCCGTCAGACAGATGAGAGAATATGTTGTTTATGACCGGACGCTGGGCTGTTGTCACCTTTCTTGCCCTCGGGGGACAATAATATTCCACAGCCGTAGGTATGACCATGCAGTACACGTTCACCTTGTCACCGAACACCTCCTTATATTTATTTGCCGCATTGGCATAACCTGTACCGCCTTTAGCCGTACCTCCGAAAGCCATCAACGCCCTTGTCTTATCACCGGTACCGACAATTATTATTCCGGCATTTGCAATCTTGGCGTTTTCATTATCCGTCGTACCATTCACAAACTCTTCCTCTTCCGGCGCGGCTGCCATATCAGCACCGATAGTCTTTTGTGCGGACGAAGGAGCAGGTTCTGATGCATGAAACTTTATATTATCGTCAGACATGACAAGAGCCTGAGCGTCTTTCACATGCATGCTTGCCGTCATAAAAACATCCCTGAACGGTTCGCTGTCGCTGAACCATGCAGAAACAGCCTTTGTATAGGCTCCGCTTTTCAATTTATCAATAGAAAATTCCGGAAAAACGGCAAGCTCACGTTTCTCAAGTTCCGAATATCTGCTTCTTGGAAAAGTTGCGAATACAATTGTAAGCGAACCGAACACCAAAACGATGAAAAATATGTAAACTCTTGAAAATCTCATATTCCTACATTAAATATATTACATCAGCCGACAACATATCAATAGTCTGTCACACGCATGAACCCTATCTGTTTAAAATCATGAACCGATACATTTCATCACATTATTCTCAGATAAGCGTTGCTCGTTGACTCCAGACTTGCATGAAATATATTGTTGGCAAACAGCATGTCGCTTATCCCGTTTCTGCGGACATACTCAGTCACACTGTTTCTGAAATAGCGGAAGTCTATAATGTGTATTTCCTCAAACGAATAGAACAGATACCCGGGCAAGGCATTACCATAACTGTCTTTCATTATCAGCAAGCGTCTGCCGTTTTTTGTTGACGTACAGACTTTCACCGTACGTGAGTCGCCGCCCATAAACGTGCAGTACGCGCTTGGACTGCCGTCGTTATAGCGTAAGAAAAACGAATCGTCAACAGGCTTGCTTTCACCTGTAACGCGGCGGTTACGTCCAAGTCTGTACTTGATATAAGTAGTTTTGTAATCCACTCCGCGCGGAACATAATATACGAAATCCTCGGGTGCGTTCTTCACAGCCATGTCTTTTGAGAACGTATACATCGTTCCGACGTAATTTCTCACCACAACGCTGTCATACGAAGATAAATCGCGGAACGCCAAACCTGCCTTACCGGCAAAACATCCTGCCGCGTAATATGCGCCCAGTGGTGCCCAATGGTGGTCTGTACGGGAATAAATGTTCTCCGTTTTGTGGGCAGCCAGCACATCGTATATGTCAACCTTCACAACAGAGTCAGACAAATGGGAAAATATACCGTCTATGGCACTCCTCTCATCGTGGGTCCAGCTTCTTATGCTGTCAGGACAATAATATTCCACTGCCGTAGGAATGACCATGCAGTATACATTTACGTCACTTCCAAAAGCCTGCTTATACCTGTTTACCGCATTGGCATATTTCTCCCCGTTGTCATGTCCGCCTCCATAAGGCTCGAATGCCCTGACGTCCTTTCCGCTGCCAAGAACTATAATGCCTGAGCGAGTCTTGCGAGCCAGTGAGAGGCTTGACGACGGCGAACCGCCAGCGGGTGAGTTGTCGTTCACATCCGAATCATAACCTACATGTCCTGCTGCCGATAACGGCATAATGGCAGTAATCCCAATTATATATATGTATACAAATATATGTCTCATATGTTATATATGTCTTTAACCTGTGTTTCAGAACCGTGTGTAAATGAATGCATTATTCGTAGCTCCGACAAGCAGTGCCACACTCAGTAGGAGCAGGACAACAGAAATGCTTACACGCGCGCATAACACAGCACTGCCATGTATGGCTGTACCGTGTCCGAGCATGCGTCCGAGCAATTTAGAAGCCACATGGCGAAGCGGCATGCAAAACATAACGGCGACAATCCACAGCCAGAAATTATCCGTAATGGCTGCCAGAGACACAAAATCCGTCAATGACTGTCCGTTACCGGTGAATGCCTTGAAGAACGTTTGCATCGAACTGAAATCGTCAAAATAGAATATCCCCCAGCCTGTCACGACAAGCAGCAGACTGTATGCATGCAATACGATACGCGGAATCCTGTCATGTACTCGCAACAAAGTGTACTTCTCGAGCATCACTATCACACCGAAATAAAGTCCCCATATAATGAAATTCCAGCTTGCCCCATGCCACATTCCTGTGAGAAACCACACAGCAAGAATGTTTAAAGCCTGATGGCGCCTGTTTCCCCCCATGGGAATATACACGTAATCCCGGAAGAAACTGCCAAGCGAGATATGCCACCTCCGCCAGAAATCAGTGATGGAAGTACAACAATAAGGATGACGGAAGTTCTCGTTGAAATGGAAACCGAGACACCGTCCCATTCCGATTGCCATGTCGGAATATCCTGAGAAGTCAAAATAAATCTGCAGGGTGAATGCTATTATTCCTACCCATGCACCGGCTGTTGAGAGTGTGTTCAGCCCGTCTGCGAGGAACTGTCCGGATATCTCAGACAGCTGGTTTGCTATAATAACCTTTTTGCCAAGTCCTATCAGGAAACGGTAAGAGCCGTCGGCAAAATCCTGAGCAGACACACGTCGGTCTTGTATTTCCTCCGCTACAGTCTGGTAGCGCACTATAGGACCTGCGACAAGTTGCGGGAACATCGATATATATAGCAGCAAATCCGAGAAGCGGCGTTGTGCGTACGACACTCCGCGGTATACGTCCATAAGATAGGAAATTGACTGGAACGTGTAAAAACTGATACCTATCGGCAACGCTATATGAGGTACCGGAACACCGAGTCCGCATTCATTGAGTATCTGCGCGAAGAATCCGAGATATTTGAATGTGCATATTACAAGTACATTGAAAATCAGTCCGCCAACAAGTGCCGCGCGTCTGTGACGACGGTTCTTGCCTATCAACAGACCAAAATGAAAATTGAAAAAAACGCTGATGAGCATCAGAAACACGTATACCGGCTCTCCCCATGCGTAAAAAATCAGCGAGAAAAACACAAGTGCCAGATTCTTGAATCTATTCCGCGAGCTGTCTGATGCTCCATATATATTGCGGTCGGCAATTGCCGCTGCAAAATACATAAGCATGAAAGCCGGAATGAATACAAAAAGAAAAAACAAATCAGAAAAAACCATTCCTATTTATCTCGGATAAACCTTTAATATTATACTTCTATAAAGCGATATTCATAATGAGAATGCAAAGTTACATTAATAATATGAAATATGTTCATAATAACAAAAAAATAAGAATCAACAACTGATACCGTTTTTCGCATATATGTATAAAGCCGACAATAAATAAGAATTTCAGAAAAAGCACAACCTCACGAGAACCGTATATTTGCAACAAGAACTGATTTCCGCTTTATAAATCAGTAATTTAACAACGTAGTACATATCACTGACAATCAACACATTATACATAACCGTCATGTCCGGAAGCTTTTAATTCATCGCAATAGAGCCCATTTCACACATCAATAAAGCCCGTTTCGTGATGTCAAACACGCTTAAAGGCATGCCGGATATGCCTGTTCCGTATCGTAAAAAAGGCTTTTCTGCACAACAGGCATATGTTATGCCTACAATATTATGGTAAAATTGTCCTCTTAAAACGACTTTTGGCAGACTCTTATTTTCTGTTTTGTAAATTTCAACTGTCAAAAAATTTTACTTTAGGATAATAAAAAACGCAGACCTATATTATCTGCATCCATGTGGCAAAACTTGTGTCTATCAGGCGTCTGATATTACAATTGATATGTATTTTACCGGATTGTGGCATGCCGTTTATATATAATGCGGAAGACACGGCTGTATGGATAAAGACAATAAGTGAAGAAAGAGAGTGTCTGGTGAATAAAAGACACTCAGCATCAGTCGTTATTTTGAACGAAAAACATAAATTCAGAATTGAATGACAGCACTTCTTCTCTCTTCAGTAATGCTGCGCTCAAACTGTTCTACTTTCTATCCGGACATATTACAGAACATTTCCGATAGAAGTAAAAAACAAATATGCCTGACAAAAGACCGGATATGGATGAAATGTGATGACTGATACGGTATTAGGATAACTTATAAAAAACATTGGAATGCACTTGCAAAGGCTTTATGATATGGCAGGTAATAATGTGCAAACTGCAGACCTGTGCCCTATTGTAACATAGAAAAGAGGTGAAATTATGCTGTCTGCATATTCTCACCTCCCTCACATTCATGATTTGCGGCAAATTGTGTTACGCCTGCGGAATAGTTATTCTATTACAACAAGAGGAGTGTCTTCCATGACATTCTCTCCTTGTTTCACACATATAGCCGTTACCTTTCCACTCTTCTCTGCCTGCAGATTGTTTGCCATCTTCATGGCTTCGAGAACTATTACAGTATCACCTTCCTTCACTTCATCGCCGACTGCAACACATATCTCTGTTATAACACCCGGCAGCGGAGCCTTCAGGGCATTGGCTGTGTTTACGTTAGCACCCGATGATGCCTGCTCATTATTTTCAGCCTCTGCACTTGCAACCTGCTTGAGTACGACTTTCTTTTCAGGTTTCGGCTCTTCTTCCATCTCAACGTTGTAGTCAACTCCGTTTACATTGACAGTGACAACATTCTCCACTACTTCGCCTATCTCAACTTCGTAGTTCTTTCCGTCTATTGTATATTTGTATTTTTTCATATCAGGACTCTCTCTTTAAGGATGTTGTGTCATCTGAAGTATATGGGCGTTCCATAATGTCTCAGACGAGTTTCTTTTTATTGTTATTATTCCAGGCTCCTCATCATGCACGTTGTTTCCACGGAAATCATGCAGGGCGAGAGCTATCGCGGCAAATACCGCATTGTCTGATTTTGTCATGATTAATAATGTTTTATATTACATTGGCATACATCCGTGTTTCTTTGCCGGCAGATTCTGACGCTTTGTCGCCAACTGGGCAAGACCACGACAGATGCGGAAACGGGTGTTGCGCGGTTCTATAACGTCATCAATATATCCATACTGAGCTGCCTGATAAGGATTTGCGAACATTTCCGTATATTCGTCTTCCTTTTCAGCAAGGAAAGCCTTGGGGTCTTCCTTGGTCTTAGCTTCTTTTGCACAAAGAACTGCAACCGCACCGCTTGCACCCATTACAGCTATCTCTGAAGTAGGCCATGCAAAGTTCAAGTCCGCACGCAGCTGTTTGCAACCCATAACGATATGACTTCCACCATAACTTTTACGTAGTGTCACGGTGATTTTCGGAACAGTAGCTTCTCCATAAGCATACAGCAACTGGGCACCGTGCAGGATAACCGCATTGTATTCCTGACCTGTTCCAGGCAGGAATCCGGGAACATCAACCAATGAGACTATCGGAATATTGAATGCATCGCAGAAACGTACGAAGCGTGCTCCCTTGCGGCTTGCATTTACATCCAGCACACCGGCATAGCATGACGGCTGGTTTGCCACAATGCCGACACTCTGACCATTGAAGCGTGCGAAACCTACTATAATGTTCTTTGCGAAGTTTGCCTGAACCTCAAAGAACTCACCATTGTCTGTAATGGCATTGATAACCTTGTACATGTCGTATGCCATGTTTGGATTATCCGGCAGAAGTTCATTGAGAGAATCCTCCTTACGGTCAATGGGGTCAGTGCATTCCACACGAGGAGCCTCCTCTGTATTGTTTGAAGGGATGTAGCTGAGAAGTTTCCTTATAAGAGCCATCGCGTCCTCTTCTGTCTTGGCTGTGAAATGTGTCACACCGCTCTTTGTGGCATGAACGGACGCTCCACCCAGATGTTCGGAATCGATATCCTCACCTGTTACGGTCTTTACAACCTTCGGACCGGTAAGGAACATGTATGATGTGTTTTCCATCATGAGAATAAAGTCTGTCAAGGCTGGTGAATAGACAGCACCTCCAGCGCATGGTCCGAAGATACCGGAAATCTGCGGGATGACACCGCTTGCAAGAATGTTGCGTTCAAATATCTCTCCGTATCCGGCAAGAGCACATATTCCTTCCTGAATACGGGCGCCTCCGGAGTCGTTCATACAGATTACAGGCGCACCCATGGTCATTGCCATATCCATGATTTTGCAAATCTTCTGCGACATTGTTTCAGACAATGAGCCTCCGTTAACGGTAAAGTCCTGGGCATAAAGATATACCAGACGTCCGTCAATAGTTGCCGAACCGGCAACCACACCGTCTCCAAGAAACTGTTTCTTCTCCATACCGAAGTTATGGCAACGATGGAGTTTGAACATGTCATATTCTTCGAACGAACCTTTATCAACAAGCATCTCGATACGCTCACGTGCAGTATATTTTCTACGAGCATGCTGTTTCTCTATGGCAGCTTCGCCACCTCCAAGACGGGCTTTCTCGCGCTTGGCGACCAGCTCCTTGATTTTCTCTATTTGTTTACTCATAATTTAAATTTATTTCTCATCTTTTTAGTGGATTGCAAATGTACTAAAAAAAATACAATCAGAGACGTTGAAATCTAAAAAACAGATGTTATCATATGTTTTTTGGCAAAAACAGTGCAAGCGAGAGCAATGAAAGCTTGCTATCAAATTGCCGAGCGCAGCCTGTTTTATTTAAAAACAGTGCAAGCGAAAGCAATGAGAACCCGCTTTCATATTGCCGAGCGCAGCCTGTTTTCTTCAAAATCATGATTGGCTCATACTTGAATCCACAAACGACAAAGGCAAAAGATCCGAAGCTCTCTCTATCACATACGTCATCTTTGTCCCATACAGCAAGATGCGTATTTCCTTTCCGTAACGGTCCTCTATTCCTAATATCACCTGCCGACATGCGCCGCATGGAGTTACAGGTTCCGGCAGGAAGCCATTGCTGTTCTGCGCAGCTATTGCGATAATTCTTACCGGACTGTCCGGGAATTGCGACTGTGCGGCAAATATAGCGGACCTTTCTGCGCATGTCCCAGATGGGAACGCCGCGTTCTCCTGGTTCGCTCCTATGACGGTCTTGCCGTTCTCCAACAGAAGTGCAGCCCCCACAGAGAAATGACTGTATGGAGAAAACGCGTGTGCTGTCGCCTTTTTTGCTTCTTCAATCAATCTTTGTTCATCTTCTGCCAAGTCAGAGACGTCGCAACTTCTGATTGTAATTTTGATTTCTTTTTCTTTCATTGCGGTATCTTTTATGTTCAGATTTCATAAAATACTCATATGCTCCAATGTCAGGTCTCTCATCCCTTTTCGTGCCATATCTGTCATATAACGTAGCGGTAGCCGGGTCTGCGGCGTTTATGGCTGGTGAGATGCTATCCAACCGGAAGTCGTATCTGAGATTCTGCGAATCGATCTTACGGAAATGTTTCAATCCGGTTTTAACAGTGTCCTCATATTCCTCAAATATGACATTGGCAAACCGCACACTGTCCTCAGTTGTTATCTTGGGTGTGCGTATTATGCAATGGTCAAACAGATATTCTGCCGTTTTTTCCTCCTCATCACTTGCTGTCTCTATCATCATTTCATCATCAGCATATCCGGTAATAATGGAGTTTGCACATATGAGAGAGCTTTGAGGATACTTGTCCTCAGAAAAATAGAATGCGCTGCCCCTGTTCGAATCGAACGGATAAAACTGAGCGAATGTGCAGTTATTTATATCTGTTTTCCCACCTTTTATTGCAATGCAATTATGCAGTGTATTGGTGAATTCGCAATTTTTTATAATTAAGTTTGAGCTCTCTGCTGTAAGAGCATATCCCTGACAATTGTGTATGGTGCTGTTTTCAATAACGAGTTTCGGTCTTGAAACATCAGCAGAATCCACCCTTATGCCATCAAACGTACCATGTATATCGGTGTATCTGATTTCGTTATCGTATGAAGTCTCGTAAAATCTTATACCTAGCCACTGTCCGCTAACATGGTCGTAAGGAAGATAGTCGAACATATTGTCAAGACGATCGCCCCTTAAAGTTATTTCACGTCCTGCCTCCCCCAGACAATTCAGCCTGCCGTAAACATTCATGCCTGCGTCACCGTGAAAATATATAGTTGTGCCGGGGGATATTGTCAAAGTTGAGCCGTCGGTTACAGTTATGCCACCATAAACGACAATAGGTTTGGAAACACTGTCAAATATTGAATCATTGTCTATAACAACATTTTTCATTATTGTAGCATCCCATGAATATGCCGTCAAGTTCACTTTTTGCCGGATTCCGCTTTCAAGTGTGAATACAATGTTGTCTTCTATTTTCAATGGCTTATCTCCATTGTGAACCGGAGATGTAAGCTCGACAAATACGCGTATGCTGTCTTTATTTCTTACTTCTATGCCATTTGTCTGGAAACCTGACGACGGACTCAGGTATGTTCCATCGACATTCACACGAAACCCGGCTTGATTGCCGTTTTCCAAACGGACATTTATATTGCGCAATCCGCTACCGGACTTATTGTAGACCCAGAAAGAACGCGTTGATGACGGTACTGTTGAAAATACAGTATCTAATTTAATAGTATCCGTAGAAAAAGTAAGAGTGTCTGACGTGGACATACTGAACGAATCCTCATCGTCACAACTGCAAATGACATGTGATACTATAAGTACTATAAGTATATATATATATTCTGCCTTCATTAAAAATGAAACGAATATAATCCTGTTATATTGCCTATGACAATATAAATTTTATCCAATCACAATATTTTTCAAAAAAAAGTCGAAAATATTTGGTTATTTACCCAAAAGGAAGTACCTTTGCACTCGCATTTTGGAAATGAGCAAATAATAGTAATATTTATGCTGCATCCTTAGCTCAGTTGGTAGAGCAACTGACTCTTAATCAGTGGGTCTAGGGTTCGA
>OLRO01000758.1_pt1 | contig 22184 bp, 18 predicted proteins | sample 1673131 | NCBI WGS metagenome assembly OLRO01 (sample SAMEA3136757, study PRJEB25190) | human gut metagenome | biome: human gut; feature: human-associated habitat; material: faeces | place: Austria | collected 2013 | reverse complement strand
AATCAGAAAATTGCAACAGAACCCCTTAGCAAAAAAGTCGTAAATAAGGTAAAAGGATTTTTGAAATGATGCAAGTATATATAATTAGGTGTTTGGTTTTATGAAAAGGTTATTGTGAAAGACTGATTTCCAGAGATTATTGACTGGCATTGATAAAAAATATAATTCATAAATGTAAAGCATACGGAATCACATTTGGAATGCAATCCAAAGGTAATGAAATCAGCAAAAATAAAATAAGCGGTTGCAAGAGTGGGAAGATAGGCATTGCAAAAGACAGTAATGTTACGTATGTGAAGTAATAAAAGAGAGAATAGATGATGGTTCATTTGTTCTCTTTTAATATGTAAAATTTACAGTGATCTTTTTTAGTAAATATGGTATATTAAAAATGTTTTACTTGGATTTCACATAAATGAAAGGACGTATATTATGCGAAAGAAAGGAATTTGTTTTGGATTGATTCTGGCTTTATTACTTCCGTTTGTATTCACAACTGAAGTAAAGGCATCAGATAATACAGAACTTAATATTTATGCACTTTATCTTAATTCAGAAAAAAAGGGGGATTCTACACTGTTAGAATCGAAAGGACATTATTTGTTGATTGATATTGGCGCAGACAATCACGCACCTGCAATCATTAAACAGCTACAGACATTGGGAGTTACTCATGTAGATGTGATGTTTAGCCATTTGCACACAGATCATACTGGAGGATGTTCTACGGATTTACAGGCTGGATTGAAGCAGTTTGCACTTTCCGGGATTACGATTGATACGTTATATCTGCCAGACCCTTCGCTGGCGGTTTTATCAAGAAGTTATCCATCCCGCTATGCAGCATTTCAAGCATTTATGAGCACACAGGGAACAGGAAGAATTGTATATCTGAATGTTGGGGATCAGGTCAATGTTGGTGATGCGACTGGAAAAGTTATTGGGCCAGTAAACACGAATGAGATTTCCCCATATGCTTATACCAGTATTACAAAAGAAAAAGAACGTTTTATACGTTATGAAAATAATTGTTCACTTGCAGTTATTTTTACCTGTGGAAATACACGTTATTTTACAGCGGGAGATAGTTATTCTGATGAATCGGATCGGTTAGTCTCACGTTATGGTACGTCTTTAAAATGTGATATTATGAAAATGAATCATCATGGAATTGGAAGTGGAAATTCAGTGTCATTATTGGAGGCGGTACAGCCATCTTATGCTTTTATTCCGAACACTGGAGTTTCCGAGACAGATGCGAAGACGAATAAATGGCGTACAGGAACAGCGATTAAGCGCATGACATCTTATGGTCTTTGTTATTTGGTGGGAAATGAAGAGAAAACATTGATTTTCCATATTGAGAATGATAAGATTACACTATATCGCGGAGATACTGTAGAAACAGGTAAAAAAATGACAGGATGGCAGTCATTATATGGAGCTGATGGTCTCTACCGTGACCACGATATGTATTATTTTGATAAAAATGGTTCATTGTCTACCGGGGTTAAAATGATAGGGAAACACTACTATTATTTTCGCAAAGGTGGACAGATGGATTATGGAACCTATAATTCAGCGGGAAATTACTCGGGATGGCATAGTTACAACGGAAAGAAACGTTATTTCAGATTGTCTGATGATGAAAATTATGCATATATGGATGTCGGCAGAAAGAAAATTGGAAGTGAAACCTATTATTTTGATAAAAATGGGTATAAATTAATTCCGGATATTGTTGGTGATGATGAAAATGTTGAGGATGATATCTATCCGACACAGATAGGATCTGATTATTATTATTTAAATGAAGATGGAGCAATGACAGAGGATGACTGGATTAATATAGACGGGGAAGATTATTTCTTTGGGAAAAATGGAAAAATGTACCGTAACGGAGTGTATGCAATTGCAGGAGATAATTATCTGTTTGAAAGCGATGGAACTCTTGCTGTAGGGGATTCTCATACGGAACTTTATGATTTTAAGAATAGTACATATGCTGTTCGGGCAGATGGAACATTAGTGTCGGGAAAAATTGCAAAGATTGACGGGTATCAATATTATTTTAACTCAAAAGGAAAATTACAAAGCAATAAGATTATTCATGTGGGAAAACATAATTATTACTTTGGTAAAAATGGAGTACTAGTTACAAATAAGAAGATTAAACGAAATGGAAAAATTTACTATAGCAATAAAAACGGTGTTTTGTCGAACAAGAAATAATTGGGGATGACACATGAAAACCAAAGAGAAAAAGAAAAGCAAATGGAAAATGATCGCAGGGATTATGCTTGTGATCCAATTGTTACTGAGCCTGGCAACGGTCGGAGTTGTTTTGTGGCTGAATATTGTTCCAACGCTGTATGTGATCCTGCTTGGATTAATTCTGCTGCTGTTACTCATCATAGAATATTGTCTGTTTTATTTTGGTAAAAAGAAAAAGGGAAAGAAAAAGACCGGATGCTATGTCAGGCGTACGCTTGGTGTAATTCTTTTCCTTGCATGTGTGATTGTGTGTGGGGGTGGTTCCTATATGCTTGTAAAGGCCGGAAATACGCTCGATAATATTGCCGGAAATGTAAAGACCACCGATACCGTATCCGCCTATGTGATGACGGATGATCCGGCACAGACACTGATGGATGCGAAAGACTATGTGTTTGCGATTACCGAAAAATACGATTACGAACATACCCAAAAGGCAATCGAAAAGATCAATGAAACTGTCGGGACACAGATCCACACGCAGGTGTATGATAATATTCTCGACATGGTGCAGGCATTATACGAAGGAAATGCAGATGCTATGCTTATGAATGTGGCATATGTAGACGTGGTAGAGGCACAGGATGGGTATGAAACATTTTCTTCCAGAACGCGTACCCTGTATGATCATGAGGAAGAAACGGTGGTGACGGAGGATTCACAGACGGCAGAAAAATCCATTACAACAGATCCGTTTGTCATTTATATCAGTGGTTCCGATACCAGAACCCTTACTCTTACCACCAGCCGCAGTGATGTCAATATTCTGGCAGTTGTCAATCCGTCCACGAAGCAGGTGCTTCTAATTAATACACCGAGAGATTACTACGTGGATACGGCAGCATCAGCAGGTGCAAAAGATAAACTGACCCATTGTGGAATGTATGGAATAGACTGTTCTATGGCCACACTTGGAAATCTGTATGATGAGCATGTGGATTATTATGTGCAGATTAATTTTAATGGATTTAAGACATTAGTAGATGCAGTCGGAGGAATTACCGTAGAGTCGGAGAAAGCCTTCCGGACAAGTGAAGGTGGATTTTATATCAATCAGGGAACCAATCAGTTAAATGGTACGGTGGCGCTTTCCTACGTGCGGGAGAGAAAATCTTTTGCAGATGGGGATAATTCCAGAGGACGTCATCAGATGCAGGCAATTGAGGCACTGATTAAGAAAATTTCTTCCGGAACAACGGTGCTTAGCAACTATTCAGCAATTATGGATAGTATGTCAGGGATGTTTACGACGAGTATGAGTTCAGAGGATATTTCTGCATTGGTAAAAATGCAGTTGTCAGATCTGGCTGCCTGGAATGTAAAGTCTTATGCAGTTACAGGAAAAGGCGGATCATCGACGACCTACTCCATGCCTACGAAACGAAGCTATGTCATGTATCCGGATGAGGTGCAGGTAAAATATGCAGAGCAGCTTGTCAATAAAGTCGTTGAGGGACAGATCCTGACAGATGCTGATCTGGAGATTCCGGATAATATCGTACAGTAGTGGAAATTTACAGTGAGGAAAAGATATGAAGTTCCGAGAACAAACAGCTAAGAAAAAGAGTATCCGGCAGATCGCGGGGATGTTCCTGGCAGTTACCGTGCTGCTGGCGGGGAGTCCATATATCGCAGAGGCTGCAGAGATTGTCAAAGATATGGATGGAACTGCATATGCGCAGGATGCGGCAGGATTTGTCTATCAGATTCCAAAAGGTGCAACAACGAAAAAAGGCTGTTCCATTTATATGTATACGGGAGAAAAAAGCACAGTTACCTTTCCTGCAAAATGTAATTCCTACGTAGTTACTAACATCGGAACGAATCTTGGCCAGCTGATTCTGACAAATTTGCAGACGGTAAAGATTCCATCAGGATATACCACGATTGAAACACAGGCGTTTCAGAATCAGACGGATTTGTACCAAATTGAGATTCCGGCCAGCGTAAAAACGATTGGAATAGATGCATTTGCAGGATGTAACAAGGCAAGGCTTACGATAGTTACTCCGTATGGTTCTGCGGCGGAAACGTATGCGAAAGCAAACGAAATTCATTATAGCAGTCAGACATCTTTACAAATACAGGTAGGGTATAGTAAACTGTATGTGGGAGAGAGCCGATCCATTGTCGTATTGAATGCTTCTGTGGCACCCGTCTGGAAAAGTTCAAATAGCAGTGTGGTATCGGTAGATGCGGATGGAAGGCTGACGGCGAAAAAAGCCGGAACTGTAAAAATAACGGCAACCATTGGCAAAAAAACTTATACATATCCCTATACGGTGATTGCGCGTTCCCAGAAAAACGTGCTTGATATTATCTGGAATCAGTATGTGACCTCCGGGATGAGCGATTATGAAAAGGCAGTTGCCGCCCAGCAGTGGATGCAGCAGAATGTTTCCCCGAATGGAACATCGGTTCTGGCACAGAAAGCACTCGAGCAGGGCAAGGCAAATTATAAGGGGTTTTGTGAAGCTTATCAGTTGATTATGAAGCACTATGGCATATCCGCAAAAGTGGTCAACGGCAAAAAACACATGGAAAATTCTGTCGTGATCGCCGGTAAAAAATATACAGCATCAACGCTGGAAACTTCAGCGAATGCAGATAAAACATATACTACAACAACCATCCCGGGACTTGCGGTGAACCGGGTAACCATGGTTCTTTCCAAAGGCAGGACCGGCACGTTTAAAGTGACCGGACAAAGCAAAGGAATTACCTGGTCCAGCAGCAACACGAAGGTTGCGGTAGTAAATGCCAGTGGCAAAGTGACGGCAAAGGGTACCGGCACAGCCAAAGTAACATTGAAAGTAAACGGGAAAACATTTGCCTGCACCGTTTGCGTAAATCCATGAAAAGATTGAAAGGAGAAATTGAAAGAATGAAAAAAGTAATGAAGAGGGTAATTACGGCATGTCTGGCTTTTGCCATGATTCTGGCGCTGGTGACACCGGCATCTGTGGAGGCAGCCACAAAGAATGAGAGCTTAACACTTTATAAGGGAGAAACCTATACCTGGTACCTTACCGGTGTGAAATCTTTAAGCAGTGCGTCAAGCACCAAGAAAGCAGTTGCAACAGTAAAAGCCAATAAATCGAAAAAGCAGTATACCATTTCTGCAAAGAAAGCAGGAACTTCGGTTGTAACTATAAAAGGGAAAGATTATTACGGACATACGCAGTCTTTAAAGATAAAAGTAACGGTTGCGGAGCCGAAGTTTGACCTTAAGCTTCAGAAACTGGATGGAAATTATATTCTGATCCGTGTGAAAAACAATACGAAGGCAACGTTTGACCGGTTGGCGGAACGCTACTCATTAAAGAACAGTTCCGGATCTGAGGTTGCAGCAAAAGATGAGATTGTTTATCGTGTAATGAGTGGAAAGACTGCATACGAAAGTATTTATGTCTCATCTGCGGCAGATGTTGATATTTCGCAGTCCAGTGTAAAGATTACGGCATTTGACAGAAATCCGGAACAGAAATATAAAGTGCTGGGAAAAGATAAGCTTTCCGTTACTGTCACAGATGAACAGGTATCAGATTCCAGTATTTCATTTAAGCTGAAAAAGGTAAACAAAACAAGTCAGTATGTGTATGGAGAAATTTATATTATCAGCTATGATGCAAACGGAACCATCATAGATGTATCTACCAGCTCCTTATACCTGGATAAAAAGGAAACCAAAACTACTTCGGAAACCGTTTCCAAGAGCCCTTACAGCCATCCGAATTTCGACCATTATGAGATCGTATACGGTGGATACTATACAACAAAATAAATTTCGGTCATTCTTAGATGATTATAAGGATAAGGGTGGAATCATTGTGATTCTGCCCTTGTTTTATTGAAAATGAGGGTGACAAAATAAAAAAATTCAGAAAACAGTTAAGAAATGGTAAAGATGTCCGATATAAATAATGTAGGTAAACAAATAGAACGCCAATCATGGAAGGGAGGCGCGTTACCGCAGCAATCAAGGATAGATATCAGACAATTGTACCCGTAGGAAGCATTATCGCGATCACTTATCATTCTCCGCGTGAGAATCATGGGGAATCACAGATGAAGCAGAAAAAAGCATCGTTTGCAGGTATGCTGGATCAGCAGATGCAGATGCTCAGTGTTGGAAAGGAGGAAAATTCAACATTTCAGATATATTGCTAGAACATAACGAATGAACGCCGTGTCGATACCAGTGTGTACGATGCGGCGTTTTTGTGTTATGATAGGAATAAACAAATTTTATAAGGGAGTACAACATGATCAGAAATATAATCTTTGATGTGGGAAAGGTCCTGGTTTCCTACGAGCCGGATGCGTATATGCAGCGTCTGGGAATTAGTAAAGAAAAACAGAAAAAAATTAATGAAGCAATGTTTCAAAACAAATTGTGGGATACGTCCGATCAGGGACTTGGGACACCGGATGAATTCTTACAGAAATTTATTGCGGGAGCACCCGAACTGGCAGACGAAATTACGAAAATCCATAAAACCGTCGGAAATACCGTGGAACTGTTCCCGTATGCCATGGAATGGATTCTCGATCTGAAGGCAAGAGGATATCATGTGTATATCCTTTCCAACTACAGTGAAAACATGCTGGATCAGACAAAGGATAAACTGAAATTTCTTCCGCTTATGGATGGCGTTGTTTTTTCATATAAAATAAAGAAAATGAAGCCGGATCCGGAAATTTATGAATATCTGTGTGATGAATACTGGCTGGAACCGGAAGAAAGCGTATTTATTGATGATCGTCCGGTAAATATAAAAGGAGCAGAAACCTGTGGCATTCATGGGATTGTTTTCCGGTCCTATGAGCAGGCAAAAAAGGAGCTGGATGAGTTTCTTAAGGAATTCTAATATTTCTGCGAAAAACTTTTCAAAAAACCAAGAGTGTGATAAAATGGCATACAGCAATTGGTTTTAAAAGTTGCGAGTGGAGAGAATGAAAAATCTTGGGCGAGGCATAGGGGATATGTATCGCAAGGAGTGCAGATCAGGAGGATAGGAAAATCATGGATTACAGACAGGAATATGAGAAGTGGTGTAATGACCCGTATTTCGATGAGCAGACCAGAGAAGAACTGAAGGCAATTGCCGGTGATGACAAGGAGATCGAGGATCGTTTTTATCGTACACTGGAGTTTGGAACCGCCGGATTGCGCGGGGTGATCGGTGCGGGAACCAATCGTATGAATATCTACACGGTCCGTCAGGCGACACAGGGACTGGCAAACTATATTCTGGCACAGGGAGGACAGGAGAAAGGTGTGGCAATCGCACATGATTCCCGTCTGATGGCAGATGAATTTACCGATGCAGCGGCGCTTTGTCTTGCAGCAAACGGAATCAAAACATATGTGTTCAAGAGTCTGCGTCCGGTTCCGGAACTTTCATTTGCTGTCCGGACACTCGGATGTATTGCAGGTATTGTTATTACCGCAAGCCATAACCCGAGAGAATATAACGGATATAAAGTATACTGGGAAGACGGCGCGCAGGTAACACCGCCACATGATACCGGTATTATGGCGGAAGTAGCAAAAGTAACTTCTTTTGACATGGTAAAGACCATGGAGAAGGAAAAAGCACAGGCAGAAGGGCTGTATCAGATCATCAGCGACGACGTGGATGAATCCTATTTTGCAGAGCTGAGAAATTTATCCATTCATCCGGAGATCATCAAAAAGATGGCAAAGGATATCAAGATTGTTTATACACCGTTACACGGAACCGGTCTTGGTCCGGTCAAGCGTGTGCTGAGCGATCTTGGATTTGAAAATGTATATATCGAGCCACAGCAGGCAGTTGCCGACGGACATTTCCCGACGGCTCCGTATCCGAATCCGGAGAACCCGGATGCATGGGAACTTGCATTAAAGCTTGCGAAGGAAAAGGATGCGGATCTGGTTCTGGCAACCGATCCGGATGCCGACCGTCTGGGTGTATACTGCAAGGATACGAAAAGCGGCGAGTATGTGACATTTACCGGAAACATGTCTGCAATGCTGATTGCGGAATATATTCTGGGACAGAAACGTGCAAATAATACAATGCCGGAGAATCCGGTACTGGTAGAATCCATTGTTTCCACCGACATGGCAAAGGCAATCGCAAAGGCATACGATGTGGAGCTGGTAGAAGTACTGACCGGATTTAAGTATATTGGTGAGCAGATGCTTAAATATGAAAAATCCGGAGAAAAGAATTATGTGTTCGGATTTGAAGAAAGTTACGGATGTCTTCCTGGTACTTATGCAAGAGATAAGGATGCTCCGGCAGCTGTATGTATGTTGTGTGAGGTTGCTGCTTTTTACAAATCACAGGGAAAGACACTCTGGGATGGCATGATCGATATGTACGAAAAGTACGGATATTACCGTGAGGGAATCGCAACCATGACACTTAAGGGAATCGATGGTGCCGCACAGATTCAGCAGATTATGGATCGGGCAAGACAGAGTACTCCGGCAAAGCTTGGAGCGTTTGATGTACTTGCAGTCCGCGATTACAAGGCAGACACCCGTAAGGATTTAAAGACCGGGGAGGTGACTGCTACCGGACTTCCGTCTTCCAATGTCCTGTATTATGAGTTATCCGATAATGCATGGTGCTGTGTACGTCCATCCGGAACAGAACCGAAGATTAAATTCTATGTCGGTGTTAAGGGAGATACCCTGGATGGTGCAGATCAGATGCTGGAAGAATTAAAAGCAGAAGTGTTAAAGCACTTTGAATAATCGGTAGACAGTTATGATGAAAATATACATTTGTCCGCAATGTGGATGGCTCCGTATGGTTTCCAGACGAAAAGATGTCGAATGTCATCAGTGTGGGAACGCGCAGATGCGGCTGACCAATCTCGACCTGGAGAAATATACTTCCATGTCGGAACAGGACCGCATCAGTTATGCAGACGCATGGCTGTATATACACAATAGGCAAAAGGATTAAAAAAATGGCAGATAATAGAAGAAGAAAAAAGAGAAGAAAGAAAAAGAAGAGCAGAAAGATTGTATTGTTTGTATTTGAAATTCTGCTTCTCGCAATCCTGCTTGTCGCTGCGTATTTTATTGGCATGGTAAATCGTGTGAAATATGAAAATATGAGTGAGACGGAGGCAGGAATTAATGATGATCTCAGCAAAGATACCTTGGAGTCTTTGGAAGGATATACCAATATTGCAGTGTTTGGTCTGGATAACCGGAGTGCAAATAACTACCAAGAGGGAAATTCCGATGTTGTCATGATTGCAAGTATTGATAATAAGACAAAAAATGTCAAACTGGTATCGGTATACCGTGATACATTTCTGTCAGTCGGAGGCGGCACTTATTTCAAGTGTAACAATGCTTATGCCAGAGGCGGGGCAAAACAGGCGGTTCAGATGTTAAATTCCAATCTGGATCTGGATATCAAGGAATATGTGTGTGTGGACTGGGCAGCTGTCGTAGAAGTGATTGATGATCTGGGAGGACTGGATCTGAATATTACCCAGGGTGAGATGAACCAGATCAACAAGTACAAGAAAGATGTGGACGGCGTAACCGGAAAGAATACCCCGAATGTGACACAGTACGGTCTGGTGCATCTGGACGGAACACAGGCAACCACATATGCCAGAATCCGTAAACTTTCCGGAGATGACTTTAAACGTGCATCCCGTCAGAGAATTGTGCTGCAGGCGATGCTGGAGAAAGCAAAGAAGGCAAATCCGGCAACTTTGGTGAAAATCTGCAACAGTGTGGTAGATGATATTTCCACAACACTTTCGCTGGATCAGATGGTGAGTCTGGCGAAAGATGTAACCAAGTACAAAATCAGCAGCACCACTGGTTTTCCAACAGATCTGACTACGAAAAACATGCCGAGATGCGGAGATACGGTTATCCCGGCTGATCTTGTGACGAATGTAAAAAAACTGCATGAATACATGTTTGATGATGCCACGTATACACCATCACAGACGGTGCAGGCAATCTCTGACACGATTGTAAATACAACCGGAATCACGGCAGATTCTGCAAAAATTAACACATCGGATTATAACGAGACAGTAGGTGCCACAGGCACGGATGAGATTCAGAAGGGATCAGAAACTACTGGCGGAACAAATGTACAGTAATCAATTGGGAAATAAGAGTAGACCAATCGGCATGATTGGTCTACTGTTGTCATTGGAGAGGAAAGTCAATAAAGATAAAGGAGAACGTTTCCATGAACGAACAGGTAAAGAACAATATTATGGAGTATAAGCAGAAATATTTACAGAAACTGACAGATGCACAGGTGCCGGAGAAACTGGAAAAACAGCTGGAGGAAATGGACTGGTCCTGTCTGGAACTGATTCATCAGAAAAAACAGCAAAGAGGAACGTTTGCCCCGCTGCAGGCGGCCGAGCTTTCCGAAATCCGAAAGAAGGAAGATCTGTATCGGGAAACGGGACTGAAAGCACTCCGGGAAGGAAAAGTCGGTGCGATTCTTCTGGCGGGAGGACAGGGTACCCGGCTGGGATTTGACAAGGCAAAAGGCATGTTTAATATCGGAGTGACGAAAACACTCTATATTTTTGAACAGCTGATTAAAAATCTGATGCAGGTAAAACATGAGGCAGGTGTGTGGATTCCTCTTTATATTATGACCAGCGAAAAAAACGATGTACAGACGCGGACCTTTTTTGAAGAACATGATTTTTTCGGATATGACAGCAGTTATGTGAAATTTTTTGTGCAGGAGATGGTTCCGGCGGTCGATTTCGATGGAAACATACTGATGGAATCGGAGGATTCTCTCGCGATGTCTCCGAATGGAAACGGTGGATGGTTTAAATCCATGCTCCGGGCACATCTGGATGAAGATATCCGGACACGTGGGATTGAATGGCTGAATGTTTTTGCCGTGGACAATGTATTGCAGCGGATTGCGGATCCGGTGTTTGTCGGGGCAACGATTTTGTCTGGATGTGTGTGTGGTTCAAAAGTCGTGCGTAAGGTTTCTCCGTATGAACGTGTGGGTGCAATGTGTCTGGAAGATGGAAAACCATCGATTGTCGAATACTATGAACTGACACCGGAGATGGCAGAGGCTGTCAATGAAAATGGTTCGCTGCTTTACGGGTTCGGTGTGATTTTAAATTATCTGTTCCGTGTGGATAAGCTGATGGAGATTGTAAAAACAAATCTTCCGATGCATATTGTAGAGAAGAAGGTTCCGTATCTGGATGAAAACGGTCAGCTGCAGAAACCGAAGGAGCCGAATGCCTACAAATTTGAAACACTCATACTGGATATGGTGTATATGATGGATAATTGTCTTCCGTTTGAGGTTGAGCGGGAAAAGGAATTTGCACCGGTGAAAAATGCGCTCGGAACTGATTCGGTAGAGTCTGCCAGGGAACTGTTAAAGAAAAATGGCATTGCCATTTAACAGGGATTTACAAAATTTACAGAACTTTGTCACAATTTGAACACAGTTGACAGGTAGAATTCTCCTTAGAAAACAGGAAAGGAGTTTTTCATTATGGATAACAACTATTATAATAATATGAATCAAAATCAGAATCAGAGTACACAAAATAATCAGAATGGATACAATCCGTACAATAGTAACAGTCAGGGACAGACATACCAGAATACATCATACAATGCGTACAATCCGTATCAGCAGCCGACCGGAGGTCCGGCACCCCGGAAACCGCGTCGCAGGTCCGGATTCGGAGCTACCATTGGTAAGTGTGCGGCAGTTGCTCTGGTCTTTGGTCTGGTAGCCGGAGGTGTATTTACCGGAGTCAGCTATGTAGGAACCAAAGCGCTGGGAGTTTCCGGACAGAATGTAAGCAGTTCAAAGAGTTCTTCTTCCGCAAAAGTCAGCCAGACGAGTACCGGCAATGCAGCGGATCTTTCCGATGTTTCCGGAATCGCAAAAGAGGCAATGCCGAGCATTGTGGCAATTGCAAAAACCGGAACGGTATCCTATCAGACATTCTGGGGGACACAGCAGCAGCAGAGTGAGAGTGCAGGGTCCGGTATTATTATCAAACAGGACAGTAAATATCTTTACATTGCAACAAACAACCACGTAGTCGCAGATGCCGATTCGCTGAAAGTGCAGTTTGTGGATAACGAAACCGTAGAATGTAAGGTGCAGGGAACCGATGCTTCGGATGATCTGGCGGTAGTCAAAGTAGCATTGAGTGATATTAAGGATTCTACATTAAAAGAAATCAAGGTAGCTACGGTAAACGAGGATACCGATACCCTGGAAGTTGGTCAGGGCGTTATCGCCATCGGTAATGCACTTGGTTATGGACAGTCCGTTACCAACGGTATTATCAGTGCGTTAGGAAGAACCGTTACCGTGCAGGATGAACAGACTGGAGAGACCGTGGTCAATAACAACATGATCCAGACCAATGCAGCAATTAACCCTGGCAACAGCGGTGGTGCGCTGCTGAATGCAAGCGGAGAGGTCGTTGGTATCAACTCTGCAAAATATTCTGATACGAGTGTAGAGGGATTTGGTTATGCAATCCCGATGTCAGATGCCATGCCGATCGTTGAACAGCTGATTGAAAAAGGACAGGTAGATCAGTCCAAGGCTGCGTTCCTCGGCATTCAGGGACAGGATATTTCTTCCAGTGTTGCCAGTGCTTATAACATGCCGCAGGGGGTATATGTATATCAGGTTGTCTCCGGATCACCGGCAGAAAAAGCAGGACTTCGTCAGGGGGATATTATTACAGAATTTGACGGCCAGACAATTACAGGTATGACGCAGCTGAAACAGCTGATCGCATCCCACAAATCAGGGGATGAAGTAAAAATAACAATGGAACGGCTGGGAAATGGCTACAAGGAAAAATCCATTACCGTGACACTTGCAGCACAGTCCGATTTTGTATCCGAGAGCAGTTCCGATAATTCCAATGATTCTCAGAACTCACAGGATTCCGGTAACTCCGGCGATTCCAGAAACTCGGAAAATTCCGATAATTCCGGCAACTCCGGTTTCTTCGATGGATTTGGTGGATCAAATAATTAATGACAAATTGCATAAGATGCGCTATAATAGATTGTCCGAACATAATTCGGGCAATCTATTTTGTATTTTAAAGCAACACTGCCTGTGGCAGCAGGATAATGCCATGGGGTAGTTGCAGTTTTAGAAACAGGAGTCAGACAAAAATGAATAGGATAAAAGATTTGATCATTCAGTTCTGTAAGTTTGGTGCGGTCGGTGGATTGTGCTTTGGCATTGATTATGGACTGATGATCTTTTTGACAGAGACACATATCATGCATTATTTTGCATCCAGTGCCGTGTCGTTTACCGTATCCGTTATTGTGAATTATATCCTGAGCATGCGTTTTGTTTTTACTGGAAAGGAAGACATGACGAAGGCACAGGAGATGGTTATTTTTGTGGCACTCAGTATGATCGGGCTTGTGATGAACCAGATGATCATGTGGTTTGCCGTAGAACATTTAGGAATGTTTTATGCAGTAGCAAAAATATTCTCCACCATGTTAGTTACTACGTATAATTTTATCTCCAGAAAAAGATTCCTGGAAGCATAAGCCGGGGTTGGAGAGTTAGGAGGATGTATGAAAAAGAAAAGAATTGTAATCGCATTGGGACATGAAGCTCTTGGAAGTACACTGCCGGAACAGCAGAAGGCAGCTGCGCGTACTGCAAAAGCAGTTGCGGATTTTATCCGCGAAGATTATCAGGTGGTTATTACACACAGCAATGGACCGCAGGTTGGCATGATCCATACGGCAATGAACGAATTCTGCCGTCTGTATCCGGAATATACAGCAACTCCGACATCTGTCTGCTCTGCGATGAGCCAGGGATATATCGGATATGATCTGCAGAATGCCATTCGTACCGAGTTATTAAACCGCGGAATCTATAAGACAGTTTCTACGGTTCTGACACAGGTTGTCGTTGATCCGTATGATGAGGCATTTTATCATCCAACCAAAGTGATCGGTCGTGTGATGACAAAAGAAGAAGCAGAGGAAGAAGAAAAGAAGGGGAATCATGTGACAGAGGTGGAAGGCGGATACCGCCGTATTGTGGCATCTCCAAAGCCAATGGATATCGTGGAAATTGATGCAATTTCCGCACTGTCTGATGCCGATCAGGTTGTCATTGCCTGTGGTGGAGGCGGAATCCCGGTTCTGGCACAGAACAACCGTCTGCAGGGAGCCAGTGCTGTCATTGAGAAGGATCTTGCAGCCGGAAAGCTTGCAGAACTTCTGGATGCTGATATGCTGGTGATCCTTACGAGTGTAGATAAGGTTTGCCTGAATTATGGCAAAGAAGACGAGGTAAAGCTGGATACACTTTCTCTTGCCGATGCAAAGAAATATCTTGCGGCAGGAGAATTCGGAGAAGGAACCATGGCACCTAAGATTGAAGCTGCAATTGACTTCATTGGAGAGTCTGCGATCCGCTCTGTTCTTGTAACCAAATTAAATAAAGAAGCAGGAGAGATTACCGGTGGTATGGGAACTCTGATCAAGAAATAGTAGTTTTTTGCAGGAGGCACAAAATGAATCGAATTAAGAGTTTTACAATCAATCACAATCTTCTGATGCCGGGATTTTATATTTCCCGTGAAGATGGGGATGTGATTACCTATGATCTGCGTACGCGCAAGCCGAACGCAGGAGATTATATGGACAATGCAACCATGCATTCCCTGGAGCATATGTTTGCTACCTATATTCGCAATTCCGAGATGGGAAATGAAGTTGTCTATTTTGGACCGATGGGATGTCAGACCGGATTTTATCTGCTGGTTCGTAACAGCAGAAGTCCCAAAGAAGTGTTTGCCATGACAAAAGAGGTTTTGAGACAGATTTATGATCATAAAGGAGAGGTATTCGGTAAGTCTGCAATTGAGTGCGGACATTATGAAAATTTATCTCTCGCAGCGGCAAAGGCAGAAGCGGCAACCTATCTTGCTGTGCTGGAAGAACAGACAAATATGGATTTTACATATCCGGAATAAAACAGATTGCAGGAGGAAAAGATACATGAGAATCGGAGTAATTGGTGCGATGCAGATTGAGGTGGATAACCTGAAAGCATCCATGAGCGATATCAGCACGAAGGAATACAGTGGCGTTACCTATGTGTGCGGAACCATTGGAGATAAGGAAGTGGTTGCAGCAGTGTGTGGAATCGGCAAGGTGTTTGCCGCAATCTGTGCGGAAGCAATGATTCTGGAGTTTCATGTGGATTATGTGATCAATATCGGCGTGGGTGGCACACTTTGCAAAGAACTTGGGGTAATGGATGTTGCTGTGGCAGATAAGGTAGTGCAGCACGATATGAATACGACACCTCTGGGAGATCCGGTTGGACTTCTTTCCGGTATCAACGAAGTGTATCTGCCGACAGACGAAAAAATGTGCAGACTGCTGGGCAGCTGCCTGGCAGAAAAAGGAATTCACTATCATGTCGGAACGATTGCCACAGGGGATCTGTTTGTCAGCACACCGGAGCAGAAGACAAAGATTCATGAGAGGTTTGATGCGATTGCCTGTGAGATGGAAGGCGGATCTATCGGACATGTCTGTTATGTAAATAAAGTTCCGTTTGCAATTTTACGTTCCATTTCTGATGGAGAGGGAGCTTCTATGGATTATGCAACATTTGCAGAGAAAGCAGCACTGCAGTCAATTCTTGTGGGGATTGATTTCATTCAGAGAGCGGATGAGCTGCAGGCATAAATTGCGTCTAAATTTTTGGAATGGTACATATACTCTACAAAGACATTTGATGGAGTTATTATGTTCAAAAAAATACATCGTGAATTAAAAAAAGAGTCATGCAGGAAGATCGGAAACGGTTTTCTTGTCATGGCTCTTATTTGCTGTCTGATGTTTGTCTCGTATCAGGCGACATCTGCAGTGATTACAAGTGCTAAGGTCGGGGATCGTGAACTTCCGATTTACTGTGTAGACACAACAGAAAAGAAAGTAGCACTCAGCTTCGATGCTGCATGGGGAGCAGAAGATTTTCCGCGTATCATGGATGTTTTGGATAAACATAAAGTAAAGGTGACATTTTTTATGACCGGAGGCTGGGTAGAAGATAACCCGGATTGTGTGAAAGAGCTGGTAAAAAGAGGGCATGATCTGGGAAACCACAGTGAGCATCATTATGACATGACGACAATTTCCCAGGAGGAAAAAGACAGTGAATTAAAAACAGTGCATGATAAGGTAAAAAAACTGACCGGTTATGAGATGTATCTGTTTCGGCCGCCTTATGGGGCTTACGACAATGATGTGATCAAGACGGCGTACGCCATGCATTATTATCCGATTCAGTGGTCTGTGGATAGTCTGGATTGGAAGAATTATGGTGTGGATTCTATTATCACGACGGTTTGCAACCATAAAGCACTTGCACCGGGAGCCATTATCCTCTGTTACAATGGAGCAAAGTATACAGCGGATGCATTGGATGCCATGCTGACCAATTTAGAGGAACAGGGTTACAAGATTGTGCCCATCTCGAAGCTGATCATGAAGAAAAATTATCATATGGATGCGACAGGAAAACAGATTGCGGATGATGCCGAAAAACAAAAGACGACGGAGGCGGTAATACATTGACTTGTGTATTTCCCGGAGTTTTGGTTATTGAAACCAACAGATATACGGATTTCCCTTTGCGAAACATTTCTGTTCTACATAAAAACCTGCTGAAAGAACCAGACGGGACATATAAAGGATAAAGGTCGAAAAATATCCCGGTGCATAAAGAAGTGGGACATATAGGCGAGAGAATGGCAAAAATGTCCTGCTGTGGCAGCTACATGGGACATATAGACAAAACGATAACAAAAAAGTCCTTCTGAAACAGTCAAATGGGACATATAGACGTAAAGGTGATAAAAAAGTCCTATTATGACATTTACAAGGGACATAACAAACAGTTTTTTTCGTATATGTCCTGACTGACGAGAAAATGGGGATATAATATAAAAATTTTCCTCTATATGTCCTGTTTTTTCATGAAACTCATATTCTAGAAGCCAGAGAAGGGATTATGGGCAGAAAATATCAGAGAACGTAACGATACATAATATTTGCTTCTGGATAAAAACGAATTTCACATTGACATATCTTTTCAGGGGGGGTAGAATCAATATGTAAAAAATATTATTTAAAATAAGGAGGAAATGATTATGAACAAGCTGAAAAAAGCGGTGGTAATGGTTTTAGCATTGGCAATGGTTTTAACATGTGCCATGGTAACACCGGTGCAGGCTGCGGGAAAACTGAACAAGAAATCGGTTTCTATTTATGAAACAGAGACAGTTTCACTGACTGTGAAAGGAGTAAAATCCGTAACCTGGAAAACTTCCAATAAGAAGATTGCCACTGTTGATAAAAAGGGACTGGTAAAAGGCGTAAAGAAAGGCACCTGTACTGTTACAGCAAAGGATACAAAGACAAAAGCTGCATATTCATGTAAAGTTACCGTAAAAGCAGCAAAATCACTTGGAATTGCAGCAAAGGATATTAGTGTATTCACTGGTGGAGAAACTATTTCTTATCCGGGAGAGGAAATCAAGGGCGCAACTTATGTACTGGATGGAAAGAAACTCGGGAAAAAGGATTACAGTACATGGACAGATAAGGATGGAGAGCGTGTAGTTTCTTATGTTACACTTACAAAGAAACTTACAGATGGAAAACATACCTTTGCCATCCAGAAAAAAGGTTATAAGACAGTAACAAAATCCTTCAAATTTACAGCATTAAAGGTTGATGGAATGTTTCCGGACGGAGAAGAGCCTTGGGTATCTGACGGAACCCTGTACGTTATCTGTACACCAAAGCTGGATGGAAAAGATTTTGTGATTAAAGTAGATGGTACAGAAGTAAAACCTAAGGATGCTTTCTTAAATGGAGAAGGTGTATTTGTTATCTGGGTGGATGCTACAGGACTTTCCGCAGGAGAGCATAAGGTGAGCGTTACCGCAGAAGGAATTCCGGATGGAGAAGCTTCATTTACAGTAAAATAATATATCTGAATTTCAAAGGATATGAATCATTGTCAGGAGGATGACTATGAAACAAATGAAAAAACTGCTTGCATTTGTACTGGCATTTGCGATGATCATCACGATCTATCAGCCATCAGCGGCATATGCAGCAACCCAAAAAACAAGATTAAATGCAAAGACAATGACACTTCAGGTGGGACAGAAAAAGACCCTGAAAGTAAAGAATGCAGGGAAAAAGGCCAAATTGAAGTGGTCCAGCAATAAGAAATCCATTGCAACCGTTTCCAAAAAGGGAGTGGTAAAGGCAGTAAAAGCCGGAAATGCTGTCGTTACCTGTAAGGTAACAACAAAAAATGGCAAGACAACCAAACTCACTTGCAAGGTTGCGGTTAAGAAAACAGCAAAAGTTACCAGCTTGACCGTTGGTTCTCAGAGCGAACTGGAAAAGGCTCTGAAAAACAAAAATGTTACAAAGATCACAGTTGCGACACAGGGAGCTGTTACATTTACGGTACCGCAGGGCAATTACAGTAAGGTGGATCTGGTAATCAATGCACCGAATGCGGATGTTGTGAACAATGGAAAATTCAAGTCTATTGATATTCAGGCAATCAAGCCGAATACCTACCGCGAGAATGCAAAAGGAAATGTTATTACGGTCAGTGCAACCGGTGATGCACGTGTGATTGTTGAAACCGGTGCTACCGTTGCAAAAATTATGGTTTCCGGGTCAAAGGGAAATGTAAAACTGGTGGTAGATGGAACCCTTTCCGGCATTACGATTGATGCTCCGGTGAATGTGACTGTAGAAGGAAAGACAACCGTAGCAGTACCTGTTACCGTAAATGAAAAAGCGGCAGGTGCAAATGTAACTTCCAGTACACCGGTAGAGGTAAAGGCAGCAGCGCCGATCGCACTGAACCTGACCAAAGGTGCAGAGGGAAGTAAGGTAGAGACCACATCTGATAAAGCAGAAGTAACCGTAAAGAATGAGACAACACAGGCAGTAACGGTTACGACTCCGGCAGGAAGCAAGGACGTGGCAAAGGATACCACTTCAAAAGTAGATAATGCAGGAAAAGTTACGGATGTAGCAGACAATACAGATGCCAATAATAATGGCGGTGGCGCAACAGGGGGAGGTTCATCTTCTGGGGGAAGTGTAACTCCGACTCCTTCTGTTGGAAAAATGGATAAGGCACAGAATGTTGTAAAAAATATTGAAAAGAATGAATTGTCTGCATCTATATCAGCATTACAGAACCCAATGATTTGTCAGAAAGTTTTGTTTGATGAAATTCAGAAAAAATTCAATGAAGATGAGGAACTTAAAGATATATACTTTGAAGTTTCTTATAATGAGCCAATAGAGAAAAATGATCCAAAATTGATTGCATCTATGCGGGTTACAATTTATGGAGAGAATGATGAAAGTTATGAGATATACGGTAATGTGACTTTTATATGTAAAGAATCTGAAATTCAGGTATCTGCGCCTGAAATCAAACATATTTTGAAACATTCTCTGGTGGTAGCAGTTGAGCCAACTTATGAATATGCTTGTGTTACTAGCGGCACAGCAATTTCCGCTATAACAGAGAATCAGTGGGTACAAGGAAATGAGTCGGATGATTTTGGATGCTGTGAAATGTCCGGTCTTAAAGAAGATACAGAGTATGTTGTATATAAGAGAATTATTGGTGTAGATGAGTATTACGGAAGTACAACAGCTACAACAGGTGGGGAAGAAACTATTTGTCTTGCGGAGGCTGATGAGAACGCAAAGAATGTTAATGTTGGAAATGTTAAGGCAGGTGATCGAATTTCTATTCCGCTGAAAGGATTGAAGGTTGTATGTTATGCAAAGCCGAAGGACGGTTTTGAACATGGAGACTTTGATTTTCGGTGTGATGATGAAATGAACAAGTTGCTTTGGGATGGCTATTGGTCGCTGAATTCTTATGATAAAGATAACAACTTGCTTGTTACATTTACTGTTCCTGAACAACTGGAATCAGGAAAGGTATATACAGTTAAAATATGTTATAATTTTGAGTGTAGTAAGGAATCAGATAATCCTGATGAGTGGGGAGATCTTATTGCACAAAGTGATGATTTGATATATACGGTTACGTTTACTGTAGAATAATTGAATAGGTGCTTAGTGAAAACTGTCCATCCATAACGGGTGGGCAGTTTTTTTACTTGCAGAAAAAATTTATTATTTTTTGAAGGGGATCTCAAAAGTATAGGGGGTTTCCTGAAATTTTTTAGGGGCAATGTAATAGAGAAAAAATGGATTTATAAAAATTTAATTTGCTATCAGAATCAATATCTTTTACAATAAAATCACATACGTTCTTTTGGGGAGATTTTTTGACGGGGATTTTTATGTAAGAGGAGGTTTTATTTGAACACAGAGATAAAGAATGCCATACAGGCAGCTGATAGCGAGGCACAGTATGATGAAAGCGCAAAGCGTCTGTTAGCACAAAAGTATGTATTGGCTCACATTTTAGTTAGAACAGTGGAAGAATTTCAAGGGATGGAAATCGAAAAAGTAGTTTCCCTGATAGAAGGAGATCCATATATCAGCAAAGTACCGGTTGCGTCCGGACTGACCAATAAGGACAGGAATGTGGAGGGGAAAAGGATTGTAGGACTAAATACAGAAGCCGGAGAAAAAAATGAAGGACTGGTTCGTTTTGACATTATTTTTTATGTGCGAATGAGAAACGGGTTGGCACAGATGATTATCAATGTGGAAGCCCAAAAAGATGAACCCGGTTCCTATCAGATTTTAAACCGCGCTATTTTTTATGTAAGCAGACTGATTTCTTCACAGAAGGAACGGGATTTTGAAAACACGGAGTATGATGACATCAAGAGAGTGTATTCTATCTGGGTATGTATGAACATGGAAGAAAACAGTTTAAGCCATATTCATTTGGTAAAAGATGATCTGGTTGGATACCATGACTGGCGTGGAAAGCTGGATTTGTTTAACATTGTCATGATAGGACTGGCAAGAAAACTGCCAAAGCAGGGAGAGCAGTATGAACTGCACCGCCTGCTGGGAGCACTGTTTGCTGAGGGATTGACAGCCGGGGAAAGACTGAATATCATAAAAGAAGAATATGATATACCGATAGAACAGACAATAGAGCAGGAGGTGGATGTGATGTGCAATCTGAGTCAGGGAATAAAGGAAGCGGGTATCGCAGAAGGACGTGTTGAAGGACGCGCCAAGGAAATCATTGAAACAGGCTATGAATTCGGACTGTCAGAACAGGATATACTGGAGCGGTTACAGAAGAAGCTGAGTATTTCATTGCAGAAGGCGCAGGAATATCTGTTAATGTTTGGGAAGCGGACGGTGTAGAATAATGGAAATCAAAGGAGTTGGGAAATCACCTGCTAATAAAGCAGATGATTTTCTAACTCCTTTTTAAACGTTCTCCCAACAGGAATAATATGATTATGAATATGCAGATAAAGGTTGGTCTTGTCATAGGATGTAATAAAATTTGTATTAATAATATATTTTCTGTGGCAGCGGGTGAAATACGATGGAAGTATTTTAGCAATGGAAGATAAAGAATAGGTATTACTTGTAAAGCCGCTGTCGGGACAAGTGAAAGTCAGATAATGCCCGTTTGCTTTTATGAGTAAAATATTTGATAAACACACGTGAGTCGTAACATCATTTAATAATTTAATGGTCAGATAGTTGTTATCAGTCGTATTGGATAATGTGGTGAGCAGCTCTTTCATGGCATGAACCAGTACAGCTTCATTATAGGGCTTTTCAAGGTAATGGTAGCAGTGGACTTCATTAACACATTTTTGGATAGTATCAGAGG
>OLRO01000751.1_pt1 | contig 22264 bp, 19 predicted proteins | sample 1673131 | NCBI WGS metagenome assembly OLRO01 (sample SAMEA3136757, study PRJEB25190) | human gut metagenome | biome: human gut; feature: human-associated habitat; material: faeces | place: Austria | collected 2013 | reverse complement strand
CAGCAAGGTCTAAATCTAGATCTGAAGTTTTAATGGTTCTCCTTCTGTACGCAGAACTGCCGGTAATATGAAGTCCCAGTACGTCACCGCATGGCTCAGCTGCAAGAATGATAATTCTTTTCTCTTATTTCCCTGAAATACCCGCCCGTCAGATATCTTATCTTCGGGATTTGAAAGTGTTCCTGTAATGATTAGTTTTTCTTTTGCACGAGTAAGTGCAACGTACAATACACGAAGTTCTTCTCCAAGACTTTCCAGAGCTTCTTCTTTCTGGATCACCTTTTTGATAATGCTTGGTATCTTAGTCCTGTATTCCAGATTAACTGCATCCAGTCCAACACCCATTCCGGCATGAAGAGCCACAGCACTCCTTGCATCCTGCATATTAAATCGTTTTCCCATTCCGGCCACGATCACAACAGGGAATTCCAGACCTTTGCTTTTATGAATCGTCATTACCCGTACCGTGTCTGCATGCTCATCTTCTATACTTGCTTCTCCGTAATCTACATCGTATTTCTGAAGCTGTTCAATATATCTTACAAAATGAAACAATCCTTTGTAGCTCGTTGACTCATACGCTCTGGCTTTTTCAATCAACATATCCAGATTTGCTTTCCTCTGTGCACCTCCCGGCATGGATGCAACATAATCTCCATATCCGGTTGTTTCCAATATCTTCCAGAGCAATTCATGCATCGGTGTATACGGTACAATCTTTCTAAAGTCATCCATCTGATCCAGACATTTTTGAAGTTTCAGTTGTATATCCGCATTCTCTCCTTGTTCTCTGTACTTCGTCACACTCTCAAAGAATGCCGTATCCGGATATGCACACCGTATTTCTGCCAGTTCTTCCTGAGATAGTCCGGCAAATGCTGAACTTAAGACAGCAGTAAGTGGAATATCCTGCCTTCTGTTATCCAAGACCCTCAAATAATCCATGAGCACCCCAATTTCCTGAGTCTGAAAATATCCCTCGCTTGTTCCTGCATAAGTCGGTATTCCTTCCCGGTTCAACACTTCGGTAAATACATCGGCAAATCCTTTGATACTTCTCGTCAGGATTACAATATCCGAGTAACGCACATTCCGAAGTTCCCCTGTCTCTTTATCTGTAACTTTCTGTGAACGCAGAAGTTCCCGGATACGCATTGCGATCATTCTTGCCTCCAGTTCCCTCTCGGAAGGAATTTTCTCCTCAAAGTCTTCCTCTTTTGACAATATTTCCAGGTCACTGTCCATCACAAGAATCTCTGTCTTAACATTGTCATTTTCTGGATATTCAGCTCCCGGATAAAGAGCTGCCTGATCATCATAGACGATTCCGCCCAGTTTTTCAGTCATGATCTGTCTGAATATAGCATTGGCACTTTCAAGTACTTCTTTCCGGCTTCGAAAATTCTTGTGCAGATCAATTCTCTGCGTCTTACTTTCTTCTATATTATATGTGCGGAATTTTTCCAGAAATAATTCCGGTCTGGACAGACGGAATCTGTAAATACTCTGTTTTACATCCCCCACCATAAATATATTGTATCTTCCGCTTCTGCAGCCAGATACACTGGTAAGAATTGCTTCCTGGATCAGGTTACTGTCCTGATACTCATCAATCATGATTTCTTCAAACTGCTTCTGATATTCTTCCGCTATTTTGGACGGAACAAAACCATTTTCCGTCTTCTGCGTCAGAATCCTCAGTGCGTACTGTTCCATATCAGAAAAGTCGATCATATTCTGGGCACGCTTCTGCTCTTCGAATCTCTCTGCAAAAAGCCGCCCCAGATCCGCCAGTTCTTCCATTGCCGGAGCACATACCCGAAGATCTTCCACCAGTTCTTCCGGACTGAAACCGTTGATTTTGCGGAAGATGAAGATAGTCAGTGTAGGCATCAGGATGGTGAAGCAATACACCACGCCCAATACTATCAACTTGTACTGCAACGGCATGATGCGCAGGTACGAGAATATAAACAGAATCAGAAATGCCAGGAAAGGGATGGAGAACGGTGTGAATACCGCCGAAATCACTTTCGCTGTTCTGATTAAAGTTTTATCTGCTATAATATGCTCTTCCACAACCTAATTTTATTTACGATTTGACTATTTACAATTTACTATTTGAATGCACTAATCTTTAAACCTTAATCCCTAATCGCTCATCCTTTTCTCTCATCTTCTCAGTCTTGCCACGGGGATATTCATCTGTTGGCGATACTTTGCCACCGTGCGGCGGGCTATGGGATAGCCTTTCTCCTTCAGCAGCTCGGTCAGTTCGTCATCGGTCAGAGGCTTTTTCTTGTCCTCGTTGTCAATGCACTCTTTGAGTATCTTGCGTATTTCGCGTACAGACATCTCTTCGCCGTCTTCGGTTGTGTAGCCGTCGTTGAAGAAGAACTTCAGCGGGTAGATGCCGTAGTTGGTCTGTACATACTTGCTGTTGCTCACACGGGAGATGGTCGAGATGTCCAACCCGGTGCGTTCGGCAACATCTTTCAGAATCATGGGGCGGAGCAATGACTCGTCTCCTTCGAGGAAGAAAGGACGTTGCAGGTCTATGATGGCCTGCATGGTAGTCATCAGCGTATTCTGGCGTTGCTTCACGGCGTCGATGAAACCTTGTGCGGCATCCATTTTTTGTTTGAGGAACATCATGGCTTCGCGGGATTCCTTGGACTGGTTGGCCCGGTTCTTGGTGTGTTCTTCCACCATCTCGGTGAAGTCGCGGCTCATGCGCAGTTCCGGCACGTTGCGGTTGTTCAGTGTCACGTTGATGGTACCGTCGTCATAAGTGTCTACCAGGAAGTCGGGCACAATCTGCTGCATGTTCTTGCCGATGGCTTCGCCGAGCGAGGCACCGGGACGGGGATTCAGCTTGCAGATTTCCTTAACGGCTTGTTGCAGGGTATCTTCGCTGATACCTAATTTCTGCATAATCTTGTCCCAATGCTTGCGGGTGAACTCTTCGTAGCACTGGGTAAGAATATCTTCTTCTATATAGTATTGTGGAGGCGAGGGCATGGGCCGTTGCGCTTCCTTACGTCGAATCTGGATGAGCAGGCACTCTTGCAGGGTGCGGGCGCCCAGACCGGCGGGGTCAAAGTCTTGTATAATCTTCAATACTTCTTCCAGCTCTTCGGGAGAAGCGTCGATACCGGCGTAGATGGCGAGTTCGTCGCTGATACTGTCCAGCGATTTGCGCAGCAGGCCATCGTCGTCCAGCGAGCCGATGAGATATTCGGCCAGTTCGCGCTGGTGCGGAGTCAAGTCCTGCTCGCCGAGCTGCTGGCGCAAGGTTTCATAGAAGGAGGTGGCGTCGGAGAAAGGAATTTCTTCTGCCTGCTCCCCTTTGCTGCGGTTGTTCTCCTGCAGCTTGTAGTCGGGGATATCGTCTTCGTTCAGATAATCGCTTAAAGAATCATAGCTGGTGTCTCCACCGTCTTCCGTTCCGGTTTCCGTATCAGGAGTGTCGGGGTATTCATCACCGGGAGTATCCTCCTTACCCTCTTCCAGTGCCGGATTTTCCAAGAGTTCGGCACGTACGCGGTCTTCCAGCTCCACGGCAGGGAGTTCCAGCAGCTTTACCACCAGAATCTGTTGCGGCGACAGTGTTTGTATCTGCTGTTGCGCTTGAGTCTGTACTTGTCGGGAACCTTGTGCCATACTTTATAAATTACAAATTACGAATAAGGGAAATTTCTACCGCAAAAATAGTGAATAGTTCGGGAACGCGAAACCTTCTCTTATGATATTTAACAAGAAAACGGGAGCTTGGTTGCTTTTTTGTTCCTATCTTTGCCATATAACTACTAAAAAATGGAACGTTATGTTTGCTAAAGAAACGTATGTGCAGCGCAGGGCCCGGCTGAAAAAAACGATTGGCTCCGGAGTATTACTGTTTTTGGGTAACGATGAACAAGGGTTGAACTATGAGGACAATACTTTCCGTTACCGCCAGGATTCCACTTTTCTCTACTATTTTGGCTTGTCGTTTGCCGGGCTGTCGGCTCTCATCGACATAGACGAAGATAAAGAAATCATATTCGGCGATGAGTTGACCATCGACCATATTATCTGGATGGGTATCCAGCCCACCCTTCACGAAAAAGCTTCTGCCGTGGGCATTTCCGAAACCCGTCCTTTTGTCGACATTGTCGGTTATCTGCACAAGGCTGTACAGAAGGGACAGACCATCCATTATTTGCCCCCTTATCGTGCCGAGCATAAATTGAAACTGATGGATTGGCTGGGCGTTCCTCCGGCACGTCAGGAAGGGTCCGTGCCGTTTATCCGTGCGGTGGTGGCACAGCGCAACTACAAGTCGGCAGAAGAAATAGCAGAAATAGAAAAGGCCTGCGACGTGACTGCAGACATGCACATTACCGCAATGAAAGTGCTTCGTCCGGGCATGTACGAATACGAGGTTGTGGCCGAAATGAACCGCATCGCCCAGATGAACAACTGCGAGTTGTCTTTTGCCACGATTGCCACTATCAACGGGCAGACTTTGCACAACCACTATCATGGAAATAAAGTAAAGCCGGGCGACCTCTTCCTGATTGATGCCGGCGCCGAGCTTCGGGTTACTGTGGCGACATGTCGTCCACCGTGCCGGCGGACAAGACCTTTACTCCCCGCCAGCGTGCCGTTTACGAAATCCAGAACGCCATGCACTTGGAGTCTGTCAAAGCCCTCCGTCCGGGCATTCCTTATATGAAGGTGTACGAGCTTTCCGCCCAAGTGATGGTGGAAGGGCTGAAAGAGCTGGGCTTGATGAAGGGCAATGCCGAAGATGCGGTGCGCGAAGGTGCCCATGCGCTGTTCTATCCTCACGGACTGGGGCATATGATGGGAATGGATGTACACGATATGGAGAACTTCGGTGAAGTTTGGGTAGGCTATGACGGCCAGCCCAAGAGTACGCAGTTCGGCCGAAAGAGCCAGCGCCTTGCCATCCCTCTGGAACCGGGCTTTGTGCATACGGTTGAGCCGGGCATTTATTTCATTCCCGAGTTGATTGATTTGTGGAGGGGAGAGAAGAAGTTTATGGACTTCATTGACTATGATAAGGTGGAAGAATACCGCAACTTCGGTGGCATCCGCAATGAGGAGGATTATCTGGTTACCGAAACGGGAGCGCGCCGTCTGGGTAAGAAAATTCCACTGACGCCGGAAGAGGTGGAGGCATTGCGCTGAATCCGTTAAGATATAGAATGATAAAGCCTGCTGCATCTTGTGTGAGGATGCGGCAGGCTTTGTGGAAAGTTCATATACCGAAAAGTTTTAATTATACTTCAAACTTTTGCTGATGTATCATTTTAGATACTTGTCTATTGTTGTTGTCACTTGTTTGTCACTTGGTCTTGGAGCATTCATTTCAACAATATTGCCTTGTTTGTCGAAAATGATGTATCGGGGAATTAATTCCAGCTTTAGCTTTTCCAGCATTTTGCTGTTCTTTGGATTTGTGATGAAGAAATTGTCGGGTACTTCTGATAAGCCCTCCTGCTCTACCGCCATTTTCCAACTGCTTTCCTGGTCCTTGAAGGCGAGATAGACGAATACCACATCTTTTCCCTTGTACAGTTCTCTCAGCTTTTCCGAGGGAGGCATCTCTTCCCGGCAGGGCACACACCAGCTTGCCCAAAAGTCCACATAAATGACCTTTCCCCTGTTCTTTTCCAGCAATCTGTTCAGGTTGGCAGGCTTTCCATGAATGTCCTTCAGCAATAGCTGGTTGGCATCGGCAGACAAGTTGTATTGGTCTCTTATCCTGTCGGGCAGCAGTGTGTCTTGGGTGATGTGGATATATTTGTCAAGATAGCTGTTTACGTCTTGTGCCGAAAAGTTCTCGCCGATTTCTTTGATGCAGCGTTCAAGCAGGGCTTGCTTGGATTTTGGCTGGAACGGTTTCGCAGATAGCTCATCGAAGGTTTGACGCCAGTCCTTGCTTCCTCCCTGGGATTTGCGTATCGTCGGGATATGCTGGTTGAAGAACCAAAGGTAGTAGTCCAGAAATTCACGGTAGGAGGGATAACGGATATATTTGTCAGCTATTTCGGGTTCCATCTGACGGTAGAAGGCGGTGTCTTCATTCAGCATTCGCCGGGATTCATAGTCTTTCAGCTTGAGCAGGCATTGATAACGGTCGTGTATCTCGCTTGAGATAAGTTGCTGTTCTTTAAAGGAATTGATGGTATCTGTATAGTTCTTCTTGTAACTGTCGAACATGGATTGTAATGAATCCAAAGGGCAGTAATCCATTAGTAATGAAGTCCAGTTATTTGCCCGTATTATATCAATCGATTTGGCAATCCGCACCCAGTCACCCCCAAGACAAGTCTTTGCTTCCAGTCCTGCATGGGTCTTCCCTTTGCGCAACTCATAGTTCATGTTATAGATTCTGCTATATCCGGGATGATGCTTGCTGCTTAAAATGGGGTAGCCAAGGCTATCCATGGAAATAATAACGGTATCTCCTTTCATTAATGGGTAGTAGTTGAACTCAAAATCTCCATAGTTCAGGCCCAACTCCTTGAAGTGTTCAGTGGAATAGATGGTCAGGGTATCGGAATCTTTGTTGGGCATGTATTCCACAAGAGTTCCTATGCTGTCGGTATAGAGGACTTTAGGCATCGGCATGTGTCCCACTCCTCCCGGCGTCTTGTATGGTTTAGGATGATAATGGTCGAAACATACTATAATGTTCTTCTCGCATTTCTCATTGACGGCTTGCTGCTGGCAGGATGAAATGCTTATTGCCAGAAAAAGGATGATACATAAATACTTCATAAGTACAAGATTTTAATTTATGATGATATTCAATAAGGAGCGGGAGGGGGGGATGGTTGTAACCATTATTCTAAAGAATACGGTTAAAACGGTAAGATACAATACTTGTTTCATGCTTTTTGCTTTTGGGTTTATGGTAAAGTTAGCCAATTTTTATCTATTGCGCAATAAAGCATGTCTCATTTTTGAGGTGAATTGTCTCATTTTGCATGATACATGTCTCATGTATCGGAAGGAGTGCTGTTTATCATGCTTTTTAGCCGTTTTGTAACTTGTCGTTTCAGTGCAGGCTGCCAATGGCACGGTCGGTATGGATGTAAAGGCTATGGTTTCGTTGTGCTCCGCATGCGTGTTTCTTCCGAGAAACCTTTTGATTTGCCAATGCTCCACTACAGTGAACAAGTCGGCTCACTAAGGTGAACAAGACAGACCACTACAGTGAGCTGAACAGACCACTATAGTGAGCCGTTGTCAATACACTGTGTCTGGCACAAGAAATGTATATGCTTTTCTTAATAAAAGACGGGGGAGAGGCGGACGAAAGCCCGTGCGTACTGAGGGGGAGTGGCAGCAAGTAACCGGGTAACTGAAAAGAGTGAGGGCAAATTTTGCCCTCACTCTTTTTATTTGCTCTCACTCGCCGCTGCAATGCCGATGAGCAGGGCGTTTCAGAAAAGCGGTGAGGGCAGTGAGGGCAGGTTTGATAACTTCTTGTTTCTTTCTCGCTTGCTGCTGAATTCCACTCTATTCTGTACCAACCTGCCGTTAAGCATGCAGTTCTAGTACAAACCGTGCCCCCTTGCTGTAGCCGGTATCCAGTGTCAGGCTGCCGTTCATCTTGGTGGCTATCAGTGAGCAGATGGGAAGCCCCAAGCCGTCGCCCAGTGTCAAGTCCTTCACTTCGGTGAAGGGCTTGAAGATGTTTTCGCGTTGCTCTTCGGGAACACCGCAACCGGTGTCGCTGACGATGAACTGATGCGTGTGTGCACCGCGTTTCTTGAAGTCGAGCCATATCTTGCCTCCGGCGGGAGTGTATTCGGCGGCGTTCTCTAAAAGGTGCAGCAGTATGCGTTCCAGTTGCTCCGGATTGATTTTTACATTCAGCTTTGGAGCATTGACGGCCAGGGAAACGTCTTCCCGGGTTTTTCCCTTAATCTTGTCCATGATAGCCTCGCAGAAGGCGGAGATGTTCTTCTCTTGCATTTCGTAAGGTTCGGACAAGGTGTTCTCCAATTCGGACAGTTCCTGGATGTGGTTGGAGAATGTATGCAGGGCCTTTACTCCCGGCAGCGAAGCGTCGAGCGTGTCCAGTGTCGGTTCCATCTGGGCGGAGATGTTTTGGATGAATTTTGTTTTCAGTTCGTTGTGCTCGTTGGCGATACCGATGGCTTTCTTCTGCTTGCGGGTAAGGACGATGAAGCGCAACAATACGATAGCACCGAATATCAGGACTGCGGCAAGGATGGCAGCCAGTACGCAGAGTCCGATGATGATGTATTGCTTGGCGCTCAAGGAGTCGTCCTTCTCCTGGATGGTGGCCAGGCTTTCATCGTACTTCTTCTTCAGGACGTTCAGTTCGTCCTGTGCGGTAAGCGCTTTCACGGAGTCGGTCCAGAGGATATACTTGTCGTATGTACGAGCCACCAGTCCGGCATTGTTTGCCTTGCGGGCAATGCTGATGAGAGTCTTGTAGCATTCGTCTACCTTGGCGTAGTTCTTCTGTTCCTTATATTGCCCTATCAGGCGGTTGGTGGCGGCATCACCTTGCGCATTCATACCGAAGGTGTAGTAATAGTTGGCCTGCGTATAAAGCAGGTCGTTGCTCAGAGAGTCGTTGTGAGAGGCTTTGGCGGTCTCTTCCAGTTTGGTCAGCTGTTCCTTGGCACGTGCGGGATTTTTCAGGTTGATGTACATCTGCAGGCGTTCCTTGTTGATGCGGAAACGTAGGTTGGGCATGGCCTTGCCCGTTTTCTGTTCGCCGGTTGCCACCACTTGCTCGGCACCGCGCAGCAGTTCAAAAGCTTCTTTATAGTAATTCTCCCGATGGTAGAGGGCGCTGGCATTGACGCCGCATTCCACTGCCTGGGCATACTTGTCTTGCGTGGCAAAGGCATTGTAGGCTTGCAGGAATAGATAGCGGGCTTTGATATATTCTTTTTTCGTAAGATTTTCTTGTGCTTGTTTCATCAATTCGTCTGCACGGTTTTGCGCATGGAGTTGAGTAAAGATGCAGAAAGTCGCTAAGAGAAGTATCGAAATAATTTTTTTCATGTGTACGTTTGTTTTATTTGCTCACAAAGTTAGAATAAAAACTTAGTATTTGAAGCTGCTGCCTCCTAAAAATTCTCTCAATAAGGATGTCGGTGGAATTTCTTTGTCCTGCACGGGGGTGAAATATTTGATGAATTTCAGCAACCGGTAGGCTTCTGCGTATTCCGGACAGTTCCGTGGAACACTGGTAAGGATGGGCTCTGCGTGGCAGCGGAGCACGGCAAATTCGAACAAGAGGGCGGAGTTGAACATGACATCGGCATTTTCCTGGTAGGGGAATATCCATTTGTCCTCGCCGGCACGTACACTGGGCCAGCGTGAAATGGTCTCTTGTGCCGAGTAGCCGCGGTAGTTGAAGTCGCGGATGATGCGGCGCAGCAGGCGGTTGTCCGTGGTGGGAATCCAGTTGTGGTCGTCCAGCGAGATGGTGGTCAGGGCGGATACATAAATCTTGTATTTGCTGGCGGCGGGAATCTGTGGTGTCAGTTCAGGGTTCAGGGCATGGATTCCTTCCAGGATAAGGATGGTATGCTCGTCGATGCGAAGTTTGTCGCCCTTGTACTCTTTCTTCCCGAGGTTGAAGTTGAAGCGGGGCAGCTCCACTTCTTCGCCACGGAGCAATGCCTGCAGCTGGGTGTTGAAGAGTTCGAGGTCGAGGGCGTAGAGTGATTCGTAGTCGTAGTTTCCGTTTTCGTCGCGTGGGGTGTCTTCACGGTCTACGAAGTAGTTGTCCAGCGAGATGGGATAGGGACGCAGGCCGTTGGTCATCAACTGCACGCTGAGCCGCTTGCTGAAAGTCGTCTTTCCGGAGGACGATGGACCGGAGATGAGTACGAGCTTCACCCGGTTTCCGTTTTCGCCGCGGTGGTAGATGTCGTCAGCTATTTGGGCTATCTTTTTCTCCTGCAGGGCTTCGGCTACGTTGATGAGGTCGGTGGCATGGCCTGTCTCGCAAGCCAGGTTGAAGTCGCCCACGTTACTCAGCCCCATGATGTAGTTCCAGCGCAGGTGTTCCTTGAATACGTCGAGCATCTTCTCCTGTTTCACCACTTCTTCCAGTACATTCGGGTTCTCCTTGTTGGGGATACGCAGCAGCAGGCCGTCGTAATACTTCACGATGTCGAACAGCCAGATGAACCCGGTACTGGGCAGCAGGTTGCCGTAGTAGTAGTCTACGGTGTCGCCCAATGTGTAATAATAGGTATATAGCGAGCCGGAGGTTTCCAGCAGCTTAACCTTGTCGTTCATGCCCCGTTCGCTAAAGATACGCACAGCCTCGGTGGTGTGGCATTCTACACGATGGTAGGGGATGTTTTCGGCGATGATTTCCTGCATCCGTTTCTTGATGGCGGTCACATCTTCCAGCTCTATGGAACGGCCGATGCGCAAGTTACAGAAGTAACCTTTGGATACCGGATGCTCTACGAACAGTTTTCCTTCCGGAAACAGCTCGCTGACAGCTTTGTAAAGAATGAAGCAGAGGGAACGGACATAGGTGCGCATGCCTGAGGAGTCACGTATGTCGAGAAACTCTACATCCTTATTGTTGTATACACGGAAATTCAGTCCTTCGGAACGGTTGTTGACTTTTGCACTGACTACCTGATAGGGGAAATTTAGATTAAAACCGTAATAAATATCCAAAAGTGAGCTCCCTATAGGGAATTCTTTAGAAATATTATTATTTTTGCAACAAATTTGTAACATGTGTTTCATGATGTCTCGTTTTTAGTGGGTTGACACGTTAAATATAGGACATTATAACACGTGAAGGAATGAAACACCTTAAATAATTAAAGATGGAATATTCTTTTTATGATTTTTTAAAGCTACTCGGCTCATTGGCACTGTTTCTTTACGGAATGAAGATTATGAGTGAGGGGCTTCAAAAATTTGCCGGTGACAGACTGCGGAAAATATTGACCGCAATGACAACCAACAGAGTGACCGGTGTGTTGACGGGCGTGCTGATTACAGCACTTGTACAATCTTCCTCTGCAACCACGGTGATGGTTGTAAGTTTTGTCAATGCGGGGTTGTTAACGCTTTCACAGTCCATAGGTGTCATAATGGGTGCTAATATCGGTACGACTGTTACGGCATGGATTATTTCAGCTTTAGGTTTCAAGGTGGACATTGCCGCCTTTGCTCTTCCTCTTCTTGCTTTCGGCATTCCTCTCCTCTTCTCTCAAAAAAGTAACCGCAAGTCTGTCGGTGAATTTATTTTCGGTTTCTCATTCTTGTTCATGGGGCTTTCCTATTTGAAAAACAATGCTCCTGACTTGAGCCAAAATCCTGATATGCTGTCATTTGTGCAGGACTATACCGACATGGGCTTTATCTCCATACTTCTTTTTGTGGGTATCGGTACGGTGTTGACCATGATTGTGCAGGCATCTGCGGCAACTATGGCCATTACGCTTATTATGTGCGCCAACGGCTGGATTAGTTTCGAATTGGGGGCAGCACTGGTTTTGGGAGAGAATATCGGTACAACCATCACGGCAAACCTTGCGGCGCTGACCGGTAATACGCAGGCAAGGCGGGCTGCTTTGGCTCATTTGGTATTCAATGTGTTTGGTGTGATATGGGTGTTGTGTCTTTTCACCCCCTTTACCGAGGCTGTGTCATGGTTCGTAGAGAACGTGATGGGTACTAAAGATCCGGCTGTGGCCGTATCCTTCAAGCTTTCGGCATTCCATACTTGCTTCAATATCTGCAACGTGCTGATATTGATATGGTTCGTGAAGTTTATCGAACGTACGGTCTGTGCCATTATTCCAATGAAGGAGCAGGACGAGGAATATCGCTTGCGTTTTATCTCGGGCGGTATGCTTTCTACGGCAGAGCTGTCCATCCTGCAGGCAAGCAAGGAAATACATCTTTTTGCCGAACGTACCCGCCGTATGTTCGGAATGGTGCAGGACTTGCTGCATACGGAGAAGGATGATGATTTCAACAAAGTGTTCAGCCGTGTGGAGAAGTACGAGAATATCAGTGACAGCATGGAGCTGGAGATTGCCAATTATCTGAATCAAGTGTCCGAAGGGCGCCTGAGTTCGGAAAGTAAGTTGCAAATACGTGCCATGCTGCGTGAAGTGACGGAGATAGAGAGCATCGGCGACAGCTGTTATAACCTGGCACGTACCATCAACCGCAAGCGCCAGACCAATCAGGATTTCACCGAGAAGCAGTACGAGCATATCCATTTCATGATGAAGCTGACGGATGATGCCTTGGAGCAGATGATTGTCGTGGTGGAACATCCGGAGCATGCAGGCGCGGATGTGAACAAGTCCTTTAATTTGGAGAACGAAATCAATAATTACCGCAATCAGCTGAAGAACCAGAATATCTTGGATGTGAACAACAAAGAATATGATTACCAGATGGGTGTTTACTATATGGACATCATTGCGGAATGTGAAAAGCTGGGCGACTATGTGGTGAATGTAGTGGAAGCCAGCAGCGATATAAAAGAAAAGAAAGCGTCTTAGGACGCTTTCTCAAATTCTTCTTTGCCTACTCCACACAAGGGGCAAACCCAATCTTCGGGAAGGTCTTCGAAAGATGTTCCCGGTTCTATTCCATTTTCAGGGTCGCCCAATTCAGGGTCATAGACATAATCGCATACAGTGCAAATGTACTTTTCCATAAATTTCTTTTTTAGGTTTATTCTCCTATAATAACGTTTAAAAGCCCTTTTTGTTCTATTGTTGAACAAAAATAGTTTATTTTTGTTCTCTATTAAAACAACATTTTATGAAAATGACCGACAAGCTGTTCAGGGCGATTATGCGGAATCTGCACGCCTATGTACTGCTGATAAACCGCGACTTCACTGTATTCTACACCAATTACTACGATATTACCGGAGCTGTAAAGCCTGCCGAAACTGGACGGGTGGGAGATATTCTGCGCTGTAACAATGCCTTGTCGGCAGCAGGAGGTTGCGGCACTCACGATTTGTGTGAGCACTGCCCCGTGCGGAATGCCATAGAGAATGCCTTTGTGGTGCAAAAGAACTTCACGGATTTGGCAGCTATTCTGAATCTTAGGGATAGCGAAGGCAGAACTACGGAATGCAATGCTTATGTTTCCGGCGAGTATATGGAGATTGAGGACCGCGACTGCATGGTGATTACCGTGCATGACATTACCCGACTGAAACAAGTGGAAGCTGAATTGAAACTGGCACGTGAGAAGGCAGAGAATGCCGACCGCTCCAAATCGGTGTTCCTGGCGAATATGAGCCATGAAATCCGTACCCCGCTGAACGCAATTGTCGGATTCTCGGAATTGCTGGCCTCTGCATCGACAGACGAGGAGAAGACACAGTTCCTGGAAATTGTGCAAAGTAACAATGAAATGCTGCAACAGCTGATTGCTGATATTCTGGACCTCTCGAAGATAGAAGCCGGAACATTGGAATTTGTGTTCTCGGATGTGGACATCAACCAGATGATGTCCGATTTGGAACAACAGTTCCGTATGCGGGTGGCCGAGCTGGGTAGTGGAGTGCAGATTGTCCGGGAGGCTTCTGAGAAGGAATATACCATGCATACAGACAGAAACCGGCTTGCACAAGTGATATCCAATTTTATGACGAATACCCTGAAGTTCACCCAGGAAGGCAGTATTACCCTCGGATTCAGACTCTATGAGGAAGGTCTCTATTTCTACGTAAAAGACACGGGAACCGGTATTCCCCAGGAAAAGTTGCCACATGTTTTTGAACGTTTCGTCAAGCTGAAGCAGGAAAAGAACGGTACCGGACTGGGACTCTCCATTTGCCAGACCATTGTCCGCAAATTGGGGGGCGAAATAGGCGTGGAATCGGAAGAAGGGGCAGGTTCGACTTTCTGGTTCACATTGCCGTGGGAGCCTGCAACTAGACCGAAACTGGTGAGGGAAAAAGAGAATCAATGACAGTCAATTAATCACTAATCATTATATAGGTATTGTTTTCCCGGATTATTATTGTATTTTTGCGTTCCAAAATTAAACCTAAAGACTTGCATGACTGCAATAAAGGATGATTATTATCATGTCGGACTGACCGACGAACAAGTGCGGAAGAGCCGCGACGAACATGGAGTAAATTTATTGACGCCTCCTAAACGGCCTTCCTTATGGAAATTGTATCTGGAGAAGTTTGAGGACCCCGTAGTAAGGGTATTGCTGGTTGCCGCTCTGTTTTCTTTGATTATTTCCATTGTAGAGAATGAATATGCCGAGACTATCGGCATTATAGTAGCCATTCTGCTGGCTACCGGTATCGGTTTCTTCTTTGAGTATGATGCCGGAAAGAAGTTTGACCTGCTGAATGCAGTGAACGAAGAAACTTTGGTGAAAGTAATTCGTAACGGACATGTGCAGGAGATTCCCCGTAAAGATGTAGTGGTGGGTGATATAGTGGTGCTGGAAACCGGTGAAGAGGTTCCGGCGGACGGTGAATTGCTGGAAGCCATTTCCCTGCAAGTGAACGAATCGAATCTGACCGGTGAGCCGGTAGTGACGAAAACTACCGTAGAAGCTGACTTTGACGAAGAGGCTACGTATGCTTCCAACCGCATTTTGCGCGGTACAACGGTGGTGGACGGACATGGCACCATGCGTGTGGAGGCTGTGGGCGATGCTACGGAAATCGGTAAAGTGGCACGTCAAAGTACCGAACAGAATACGGAACCTACTCCGCTGAATATTCAGTTGACCAAATTGGCCAATCTGATTGGAAAGATTGGCTTTTCCGTAGCGGGTCTGGCTTTTCTCATTTTCTTTGTAAAGGATGTGGTACTGGTTTATGACTTTTCTTCATTTCATACCTTCCGTGATTGGCTGCCGGCCTTGCAGGCTACTTTGCAATACTTTATGATGGCAGTTACCCTGATTGTGGTGGCTGTGCCCGAAGGCTTGCCGATGAGCGTGACACTCAGTCTGGCGTTGAATATGCGCCGCATGCTCTCCACCAACAACCTGGTGCGCAAGATGCATGCATGCGAGACGATGGGAGCCATTACAGTGATTTGTACCGACAAGACCGGTACATTGACCCAAAATCTGATGCAGGTGCATGAACCCAATTTCTATGGTTTGAAGAATAACGGGCAGCTGGGGAATGATGACCTCAGCAAGCTGGTAATGGAAGGTATCAGTGCTAACTCCACTGCTTTCCTGGAAGAAGAGGTGACTGGCGAGAAGCCGAAAGGGGTGGGTAACCCCACGGAGGTGGCACTGCTGCTTTGGCTGAACAGCCAAGGATGCGACTATCTGGCGCTGCGTGAGAAAGCTACGGTTATCGACCAGCTGACTTTCTCTACGGAAAGGAAATTCATGGCTACCCTGGTGCAATCCCCCCTGATTGGGAAGAAGGTGCTGTATGTGAAGGGAGCTCCCGAGATTGTTTTGGGTAAATGCAAGGATGTCATGTTGGACGGCAAGCGTGTGGATGCGGTGGAATACCGTTCTACAGTGGAGGCTCAGTTGCTCAACTACCAGAATATGGCTATGCGTACACTTGGCTTTGCATTCAAGATTGTGGATGATGCGGAAGCGTCTGATTGTGTGTCATTGGTTGCTGAAAATGACTTGTCGTTCCTCGGTGTGGTTGCCATCAGTGACCCTATCCGTCCGGATGTGCCTGCGGCCGTTGCCAAATGCCAGTCGGCAGGTATCGGAGTGAAGATTGTGACGGGAGATACACCGGGTACGGCTACCGAGATAGCACGCCAGATTGGTCTGTGGAAACCGGAGGATACGGAAAAGAACCGCATTACGGGAGCTGCATTTGCCGAATTGACGGATGAGGAGGCATTGGACCGTGTGATGGACTTGAAGATAATGTCGCGTGCACGCCCCATAGACAAACAGCGTCTGGTGCAACTGTTGCAGCAGAAAGGTGCGGTAGTGGCTGTGACGGGTGACGGCACGAATGATGCTCCTGCGTTGAACCATGCGCAAGTGGGACTTTCGATGGGTACCGGGACTTCCGTTGCCAAGGAGGCCAGCGACATCACGTTGCTGGATGACTCCTTCAACAGTATAGGTACGGCCGTGATGTGGGGACGTTCTCTATATAAGAATATACAGCGTTTCATTGTTTTTCAACTGACTATCAATTTTGTGGCTTTGTTTATCGTTCTCCTGGGTTCACTGGTGGGTACGACGCTTCCTTTGACCGTCACGCAGATGTTGTGGGTGAACCTGATTATGGATACGTTTGCGGCCCTGGCCCTGGCGTCCATTCCACCCAGTGAGAGCGTGATGAAGGAAAAACCGCGTAAGAGTACGGATTTCATTATAACCAAGTCCATGAGGTATTACATTCTGGGAATGGGGTCTGCCTTCCTGGTGTTACTTATGGGAATGCTCTTCTGGTTTAACAGTGAAGAGGGGGGGATGACTACCTATCGGTTGACTGTGTTCTTCACGTTCTTTGTTATGCTTCAGTTCTGGAACTTGTTCAATGCACGTGTGTTCGGCACTTCGGACTCGGCGTTCAAGGGCATTTCCAAATCTTATGGCATGGAGCTGATTATACTTGCCATTTTGGGCGGACAGATACTGATTGTACAGTTTGGTGGAGCTGTATTCCGCACAGTGCCGCTCGATTTTATGACTTGGATGACGATTGTCGTTTCTACCTCGTTTGTTTTGTGGATAGGTGAACTGGTTCGCCTTATCCGACGTTTAACACAGAAATAGTGATGAAAAGAAGAGGAATCAAGAACCTTATTATTGATTTTGGCGGAGTTCTGATTGATTTGGACCGCCAGCGCTGTTTAGAGAATTTCAGAAAGCTGGGATTGCCGGACGTGGAAGTCATGTTGGACCTCTATCACCAGCAGGATTTCTTCCAGAAATATGAAAAAGGGTTGATTACCAGTGCGGAGTTCCGGGAAGTGATTCGTGGAAAGATAGGGAAACCGGTGACTGATGCCCAGATAGATGACGCCTGGAACAGTTTCCTGGTGAGTATTCCTACTTTTAAATTGGATTTACTGTTGGAACTGCGCAAAAAATACGTTGTCTATCTGCTGAGCAACACCAATGAAATCCATTGGCAATGGTCGTGTCTGCACGCGTTTCGCTACAAGGCTTTCCGTGCAGAGGACTTTTTTGAGCATATCTATCTCTCTTATGAGATGAAGATGGCAAAACCGGATGCCGATATATTTCAGAAAGTACTGGATGAGACCGGTATTCTTCCCAACGAGACTCTTTTCATTGACGATTCTGAGGCCAATTGCCGGACAGCGGAGGCGTTGGGTATTTCTACCTATACGCCAAAGGCCCATGAGGATTGGAGACATGCAGTTGTTTTGTGAAACATCGGACATTGGTTCCCGTCCAAGTGTAGCCACTATCGGTTTCTTTGACGGAGTACATCGGGGACACCGCTACCTGATAGAGCAAGTGTGTGCGGTAGCTGCCGGGCGTGGGCTTGCTTCGTCGGTCGTGACTTTTCCGGTACATCCGCGTAAAGTGATGCAGGCCGATTATCATCCGAAGTTATTGACCACTTGTGATGAGAAAGTTTCCCTGCTTGCCAAGACTGGGGTGGATTATTGCATGATGCTTGATTTTACTCCTGAAATAGCCCGGCTTTCGGCACGGGAATTCATGTCCATACTGAAGGATCGCTATCAGATACAAGCTTTGGTAGTAGGATACGACCATCGTTTCGGGCATAACCGCAGCGAGGGTTTTGAAGACTATGTGCACTATGGTCGCGAATTGGGTATGGAGGTGCTTCTTGCGCGCGCGTATTCTTATAGTAAGGAGACATCGGTAACGGAGGTTACTGTCAGCTCCTCGGCTATTCGAGGTCTGTTGCAGGAGGGAAACGTTTCGGAAGCTGCCGAGTATCTGGGATATGATTTCTTTTTGGACGGTACGGTTGTCGGCGGCTATCAAGTGGGGCGTAAAATAGGTTTTCCTACGGCTAATCTCCGTGTTTCCGATTCTGACAAGCTGATTCCCTGCGATGGTGTGTATGCCGTCCGTGTCTGTGTTGAAGGCAAGGAGTACGGCGGTATGCTAAGCATTGGCTACCGACCTACGTTGGAGAACGGACCCGATCGCAGTATTGAGGTCCATATATTCCGGTTTGATGCTGACATTTATCAGCAGCCGATGCGTCTTTCCTTTGTGCGCCGCACCCGTCCTGAACTGAAATTCGACAGTATAGAAGAACTTATTGCCCAGCTTCACCGTGACGAGGTGGAGATTAAATCCATTCTTTCTTTATAAACATAAGGCGATAAGGTCATTTATCTCCTTGCAGTTCTATGTATTTTCCCGTTTGAAGTGTTTGCTTTCTGTATATTTATCGTAAAACGCGTTTTTTTTATTGTTTTTCGATAAATATTTTCTGTTTTTCTTTGTCATACCAAAAAAAGGTCTTTTATTTGCATATCGAAAAACGATAAATGATTATCGAAAAACAAAATAAAGAACTAATAAAACAATAACGGTATGAAAACTTTAGTAATGACAACAATCTTTGTAGTGACAGTAGTGATAAATGCTTTTGGTGGTAATATCCAGGAAAACTTTGCCTATAATGAAGTGATGAACGGAAATCAGGTGGAGTCCCAGATTGTATATAAAGTAGAGAACGGTAAGTTTCTGCAGAACCATTTGAAATACAATTTCATCTATGATGCCCAAGGGCGTACGATACAGAAGGAAGCGTTGAAATGGAACGAGATTGAGCAGGCGTTTGAACGCTTCTATTGCTTGAACTACAATTATACAGAAGCCGGTACGGATGTGGAATATGCCTTGTGGGACAACAAGACGCATGCCTACTTCGATGTGAAGGAAAAAGCTGTTTATCTGCAGGCGGGAGATGACATCAACTACTTGAGTTACAAATGGAGTAAGAAGGACAACGACTGGAATCTGTTGGTGGAACATGCCACTGCGGAGGAAGACGTATTGCTCCTGGCAGTAAAATAAATGAAGAACAATATAGAAATGAGGGAGGGGTTTAGGTTATGAGAAGAGCATTCATGAGTATTACACTATTGGTATTGTCACTTTCTACAGTGATGGTGCTGCTGATGGGACTTGTTGCCACAGCTTGACGGATTGACAGAGAAAATGTGTATCTTTGCGAACTTTTAGACGAATAGAACAATGAAAACGGCAATAAAACTAGTATTGATTTACTTTTTGATGCAGATTGTAGGAGCACTGTTTGCAGGACCTTTCTGTCTGCTGTATACGTATTTCGCTTATGGAACTTTCGACATGGACAAGGCTGGTCAGATTGCTGTGGCGCCTACCATGCTGCTGGGCTTTGTTTTCATGGGACTGTACTTGTGGCGCAAGAACTACCTGACGGGAGACAAGCATCTGTATTCTCCGGTGTCAGTCCCTTATCTGGCATGGAGCCTGCTTGCCGGAATGACTTCCATATGTATAATAGGTCTTCTGATGTCCGAACTTACTTTTTTGCCCAATTTGTTGGACCAGACATTTGATATACTGCAATCCGGTTGGCTGGGTATTCTCTGTATTTCTGTTTTGGGACCCGTACTGGAAGAACTGCTTTTCCGTGGTGCCATTACCAAGGAGCTGCTTCGCAGATATAGCCCGGCAAAGGCTATCTTGTTTTCCGGGTTGATATTTGGTATCTTTCATCTGAATCCGGTTCAGATAATAGGTGCTTGCCTCATCGGTTTCTTGCTTGCCTGGCTTTATTATAAGACACGGAGTCTTATGGCATGTATTCTGATACATATCATGAATAACGGCTTGTCTGTCTATCTGAGCCTGAAACATCCTGAAATGGAGGATGTGACACATCTGCTGAGTAACCCGTATGTACTGGTTTGGGCAGTGGTTTTCATATTGTTGCTTCTACTCTCCTTGAAACAACTGAATAAATATAATATATCTGATACTAATACAACAACTGAATTATGAAAAGAAGATTGAACATTCTCTGCCTGGTGGTAATGCTTGTACTGAGTTACTCGGTATTGGAGCAGGGGTACTATATCTTTCTGGGAGCCAAGATGGGGGCGCAGACCGGACTGGAGCTGGGAAAGAAAGGGAGTGACATTGCTGCCTACAAGGAACTGATGAACCTAAAGGTTGTCAACCTGATACCTTCTTCCATGGAGTCGTTTGATTTCTTCAGGGATTCCGTCTACAATGAGAAAAGCAGGAGTTATGTGCCTGCAGCCTACTCTTCGTTGATGGTCAGCGTAGATTCTCATGATTCTGTCGGGAAAGTGGTGGCAAAGTATTTGCTGATATATCTGCATTTGGGCTTTTCCCTTTGGGCGGTAGTATTGTTTATCCGCTTGATAATCTCTATCAACAAGTCCGACATCTTCAACTGGCGGAATGTACGTCGGCTGCGTCGATTGGGAATGGCACTGGTTGTCAGCTTCTGCTGTACCTTTGCGTCATCATATCTTGATTTTATAGGTATCGATACCGTATTCTCGCTGCATGGTTACGAGCTGAGCCTCTCAGAATTGGTGAGCACTACCACGCTGGTACTTGGGCTTTGTTCGCTGATTGTAGGTGAAGTGTTTGCCATTGGATTGAAAATGAAGGAAGAGCAGGATTTGACGATTTAATAATAAGAAGAACGGACAGAGATATGAATAAAATCAGAGTATGTGCCTTCCTGGCTTTGGTAGTGTTTATTGGTAGTGTTGTAACGGATATGTTTAGTGGATTTATGGACGGCTGGAATGAGGCGGGCGACCAGAAGGATTTTCATGCCTTACCCTCTGTGTCACTTTTGGTGCGGGCAGATGATACGCTGCCTGCTGATACTTTGATTAGTGCGGCACAGGATACGCCCATGTATTGCAATACAAGTGAGGTATCGGTGCAAGGTTTCCGTAGTACGAAGTGGCGGTGGGTATCGTTCTTGCTGTTTCCTGCGGGACTGTTTGCGCTTTACGGGTTCTATAGTGTGGCGCGGCTGGTGCTTACTGCCACGAAAGGCGAGGTGTTTGTGCGCAAGAATGTGCGTCGGATGCGCATCTTTGTCTATGCGCTGATTTCGGTGAGTCTTTTATTCGAGTTGCAGCAATGGGGCATCTATCATGACTTGGCTTCTCAAGTGCGGCTGGAGGGATACGAGGTGTTGCCTTATTCTTTCAAGTATGCTTGGTTCAATTATATGCTGTTGGCATTGTTCACCGAGATATTCGCCATCGGCGTGAAGATAAAGGAAGAGCAGGATTTAACGGTTTAATGTGGGGGGAGGATTATGAAAAAGATAAGTATATTGGGTATCCTGGCTATATTGGTCATTGTTGCAGAGTTTACCTATGCGATGATAGCGGGCTGGGTGGATATGAAGAATAGTTTTCTTGAGGGTTACAATAGTGTAAATGTGCATTCGGGAACTCCACAGCCGGAGTATTCCGGTTTATTTGATAAGGTATATGTGGATGTAAGACCTTTGGAAACGACAGCAGTCGATTCCTTGACGAATCGTTTTGCCGATAAGTCAGTACCTTATCAGGTAAAGAGAATAGGCACTGTGATTGTCCCCACTGTCTGGAGTTCCATAGTGAACTTCTTTGCCATGTTTGCCATCATTCCTTTCTTTGTAGGAATCTATTGTCTGATACGTTTGCTGGTATCCATCTCAAAGCGGGAAGTGTTTACTTCGGATAATGTAGCCCGGTTGCGTTTCTTTACTTATTCGTTTGCTGCATTGTACGGCTTGATGACTTTGCACGATTGGCTGAATCATCTTGAAGCAGTGAAGCAAGTGGCTCTGCTGGGCTATGAAGTGGTTGCATCGCATGATACGGATTTCACATCCCTGGTTATTATAATTCTTTTCACCGAGATATTTGCCGCCGGGGTGAAGATAAAGGAAGAACAGGACTTAACTATTTAGGTGTGAGTGGGAAAAGAATAATTGATAAATAGAACACAATTATATGATTATAGTAAACCTTGACATAATGATGGCCCGAAGAAAGATATCTTTGGGCGAACTGGCGGAGAAGATTGATATTACGCCTGCCAATCTCTCTATTCTCAAAACCGGAAAGGCTAAGGCCATCCGTTTCTCTACACTGGAAGCAATCTGTAAGGAACTTGATTGCCAGCCGGGGGATATACTGGAGTTTAAGGAGGGATAAATAGGGAGAAGAAGGCGCAAGTAGAGGTTGAAATGCTTACCGCCTTAAGAAACTCCGTTTACGTACTA
>OLRO01000743.1_pt1 | contig 22415 bp, 27 predicted proteins | sample 1673131 | NCBI WGS metagenome assembly OLRO01 (sample SAMEA3136757, study PRJEB25190) | human gut metagenome | biome: human gut; feature: human-associated habitat; material: faeces | place: Austria | collected 2013 | reverse complement strand
ATCCTGTTTATTGCCTTGCAAATGCTATTATTATCACTTCATAAAGCATTTTTTTTCGATGCAAGCAAGAAATCATGATACTTCTCGCTAATTTATGATACTTCTCTCTTCATTTTCAGAGAAGTCTCATTCGTGATAAAGTTCTGTGTATTAAAGATATAACTCTTGTTTTATGCCTAAAAATGAGACTTTGATACTTTTTTCGAGAAAAATATTCATACGTATGCGCGTAGCGAATCCTTACTGATCCAAGTTTAGTCAGCTCAGCATAGAGGATTGGGTGATAGGATAAATGATATCTTATCTTTTACTGTATCTGAAGGTGCATCTAGGGCTACGGTATCATGAAGATGACAGAGTAGTTACTTTTTTAATTTATAATAGAAAATATAGCTTAATTTTGCGAGTAAAACAAAAGTTTTGAATAAATAATTTGGTAGATACACTTAAAAAGTGTATCTTTGCTTTTATATTTGAATGAAACTACAATATGGATTCGATAAGAATATTTGGATATAAGTCTTTTAAAAAGTTATCAGTTCAACTGCATCCTATCAATCTCTTGATTGGTGCCAATGGAGCTGGTAAGAGTAACTTCTTGTCTCTTTTCGAAATGTTAGGAAACATCTATGAGAAGAGATTAGGGGCGTATGTCGCTCAAGTTGGTGGAGTAGATAAATTACTCTATCAAGGCAGAAAAGTTACCGATCGTATAGCTGTAAACTTGCTAATAGCTAAGAGTGAATATGACTTGATGTTATTGGAATCTGATGGTAAACTCATTGTAGAAAGAGAATTTGTTGGTTGTTATGATGATGTTTGTCCTTTAGATTTAGTGAGGAAAAATGTTATAACGGAGTTTCAGAGCGAATCGAGTTTAAAAGACCATAAAGAGGAAGATTTATCTAACTATATCTCCCAAATCCGCAAGTTTCACTTCCACGATACAGGTCGCCGTTCTCCATTTACGGCTGATAGCCATATCGTGAACGATGCTTATCGTATGTATGAGCATGGTGAAAATCTGGCGGCTATCCTCTATCGTATTCAGCGAGAGAAGCCGATGGCTTATCGTCGCATTATCCGTGTCATTCAGAGTGTGGCTCCCTATTTCTCGGACTTCTATTTCCAACCAACCGAAGCCGATATGGTGCGCTTGCAATGGCAGGATAAGTATAGCTCTATGATTTACGGACCGACCGACTTGTCGGATGGAACCATTCGCTTTATTGCCTTGACCGTGCTCTTTATGCAGCCATGGTTACCACGAGTTATCATCATTGATGAGCCAGAGCTTGGTTTGCATCCTGTGGCTATCGAAAAACTTTCGGGTTTGATTAAGATGGCGGCACAAAAGGGCACGCAAGTTATCGTTGCAACTCAGAGTGCTGAACTAATCAGTAACTTTGAACCAGAGGATGTCTTGACTGTTAATCAGAACGAAGATGGTACAACTATCAATCGGCTGAATAGCGAAGAGTTGGCACATTGGCTTAGAGAAGATTCGGGAGGAATGCCCTTTGTTCAATGAATGGGTAGAGCGATTAATGAAGTGATCAGAGTTTAACTATTCGATAAATACATAAGATAGCTCTGACATGTACAATACTGTAATCAACCATATAACAAGTGATAAGCAATGACCGGAAAGATTGGAAGAAAAAAGGTATTGAAGTTTCGCGACTTCCCAACACGCCTACATGGCGAGGTATTCTTTGTAGAGAATGGGTATGATGAAAAGTTGAACCTTTCCATCATCAACCATCTCGTGGATATCAACAACTTGTTTATCAGCAAGTCAATTCATTTTAATTATTTCCCATTTCTGGGTCCTCATATCAGGAAGACAGCTCTCTACAGCTATCCTGCGATGAATAAAGAGGATTTGAACATCTCTGTTCCTTCCGATTTGCTGTTGTCGCAATTGGTAGAAGAAAAGAATAAGGAGAAATTACATCCTAGCATCTTACAGCTAGACTATGAGGAGGATGGCATATATTATGTCAATTCCTATTCTTTGTCTATAGAGGAAGATGAGGATTTTATGCCATTGATGCAGGCTGCGTATGATAAGTTGCCGGATTGCAAAGTGATGTTCAGCTCTGTCGATGATTTTCCATACAGTATATTTGATCCGACTCCGATTCCGGCAGATGAAACATTCAGCTATGATATCAGGCAGAAGATGAAGGAGGTGTACCGGCAGGTGCAGGACTTGCGCCTTGGTGGGGTAAGCGATTGGGTGCTGAAGCAGTATCTCTTTCCACCCAAGAATCTGAGTAGAATGATCATCACAGAGAATTACGATATCATACTGCCCGACTATCATGATATGACTATCAAGATGGAGCCATTGGTAAAGGCGGTGTATATTCTCTTTTTGCGTCATGAGGAGGGAATCCTTTTCAAATGCCTGTCGGATTATAGGGAAGAGCTATATGCTATCTATGTGGATATTCGCAAGAAATCGAACAACAATGGGGCACATCTTTCAGAAGAGAAGATTCTCCAGAGCATCGAAGCCCTGACGAATCCATTGTCTAATTCTATCAATGAGAAATGTGCCCGTATCCGCCAAGCCTTCACTCTCCAGTTTGATGAAAGTCTAGCCGGGAGTTATTTCATTGATGGCAATCGTGGCGAACCCAAGAAGATACCATTGGATAGAAAGCTTGTGGAGTGGAAGTGAATTTTCTTAGGTATTCTTCCTGTATAACAAATAAACTCCTATGGCAACCCAAACGCTCGGTCCGAGGTTTGGGTTGCCACGCATAATGATACAGATAAAGCCAATTACTCCAATCAGAATACATGCCCATCCCCAAATCTTCAACTTAGTTCTTCTTTTCAAGCTCATTTGGTGTTTTCTTCTTAGAGCACAATACGACAATGAGACCAATCACTATATTGATAAGTGAGATAGCAAAAGCCCATCCAAAACCAATCTTTCTGTTTCTTCCCAGGCAACCAACGCCGAATGCTAACGCAACGGCAATCACGAAAAAAAAGAGTCTTTCCATATTCCTATTATTTTTATTGTTATTTTGGCTGCAAAAATAATAAATGGTGGTAGATGCTGCAAATGTTTAGGCTCCACAAGGCTTGTGGAGGTAAGTTTTTCCCGAGTTTGTACATCTGTTTACAAAAAAAGAACTAACTTTGCCATCTCATAAAGTATTAATTAAAAAAGGATATAACTATGATGTTACCAATTATTTCAGTATTGATTGGCATAAGTTTGATGTATTACATCCGCCAGAAAAAAGCAGAAAAAGAGATGGATGAGATCGTTAGTTCTATCTCGCCATCTAATGATAGCAATGAGAATATTTGTACTAGAGACTTGTGTCTTGAGTTGCTTCGGCAGCTCAATTGTGAAGTTCGTATAGAGCATGATGACATTTACTTCACGTATCAAAATGAGAAGTTTATGATAGAGGCTTCAAACGATTCTGCCTTTATTACAATTTGGGATCTTCATTGGGATATGGTGGATTCGGAGAATATCCAAGATGTAGAGAATATGAAAAAGGCTGTTAATCGTACTAATCATTTAGTGCATAATACAGTCTTGTATATTCTGTATGAGGAAGAAAAGTCTTATTATATTCTGTCTAAGTTGCAATGTTTGCTAATGCACAATATTCCAAACACAAAAGCCTATCTTGCTGCGATTTTTAATGACTTTTTCAGAACCAAGCAATGTTACTCTCAGGTTCTTGATGACATAGGCAAAGATGTACAGGATGGTACTATATTAAATTAGGTGAAAAAATAGCTAATGGTTTGGTAGTATCGTAAGTCTTTTGTACCTTTGGGGCAAAACAATTAACAGAAAAAGTCAATGCAATATCCTTTGATATCAGAATATGTTAGAGCCATACAAGATGCAAGTAGTAATCTTGATAAATTGGCTCATTTGGTACCAGTGCAAGATGATCATGGTGAGCCATATCGTAGCAGTGGTGCCTTTGCCGTCGTGTTCAAAATGAAAGATGAACAGACAGGGAAATGCTATGCCTTAAAGTGCTTTACTGAAGAACAAGAAGGTAGAGCCGAGGCTTATCGCCAGATTGCAGATGAGTTGGAGTTCGTAGATTCCTCTTATATTACTTCTGTAAAGTACTTAGACAAAGAAATCTTTGTAGATAGCAGTTGTGAGGAAGACGAATTTCCTGTCCTTCTGATGGATTGGATTGATGGTGAAACGATGGAGACTTACATTGCAGAGAACTATCAAGACAATTATGCCATGGCTATGCTTTGCTATCGCTTCTGTAAAATGGCAGCGTGGCTTCGTTCTCAACCATTTGCTCATGGTGACATTAAGCCAGATAATATCATGGTTCGTCCTGATGGAAATCTGACATTGGTAGATTATGATGGTATGTTTGTTCCTGCCATGAAGGGACAGAAATCTCCAACAATTGGTACAAAGGATTTTTCTCATCCTTTGAGAACTGTTGATGATTTTGATGAAACTATTGATGACTTTGCTTTGGCAAGCATTGCCTTGTCGTTAAAGGCTATTTCTCAGAAGCCTTCGTTACTTGATGAATATGGTGCTTCCGATAGGCTTCTTTTCTCAGAAAGTGATTATCGCAATCCTTCAAATAGCAAGGTAATATCTGCCCTGCAGGAATTGATGTGTGATAAGGATTTCTGTACACTTTACTCTCTTTTCATGCTTGCATTGGCGAGAAAGGAGCTTTCAGCATGTTCTTTTAGATTGTTTATTGGCGAAAAGCCTAATATAACTTCTTTGATGGATGAAGATTTATCGACAAAACCAACAGAAGAAGAGTTAAAAGAGGCTCTTGTTGATGAACGGGGAGTGAAATATAGCAAAGATGGAAGGAAATTGTTGGAAGTTCCAAGAGAACTAAGTGGAGCTTATTCGGTCAAAGAGGGGACTAGAATAATATGCGATAATGCATTTACTTGGTGTCGTTCTCTGTCTGATATTGTCATCCCTGATAGTGTTACTAGCATTGGTTTTGGTGCTTTTTTAAATTGTAGTTCTCTGTCTAACATTGTCATCCCTGATAGTGTTACTAGCATTGGTGGAGCTGCATTTTTTACCTGTGGTTCTCTCTCTAGCATAGTCATCCCAGATAGTGTTACTAGCATTGGTAATAGTGTTTTTCGGGGTTGTAGCTCTCTGTCAGAGATAGTCATCCCTGATAGTGTGACTAGCATTGGTATTGGTGCATTTGGGGGATGTGCCTCGTTGCAATATTTATCCATTCCTAAAAGCGTAATTTGCTTAAACGGAAACCCGTTTTATAACATGAATGGTAAGTTAGAATGTTTATCTCCGAACTTTATTTATGAGGATGATGTCTTGTTTAATAAGGATAAAAGTATAATTATTTCTTTTAGAAATCAAAGTGTAGAATCATATGTCATCCCTTCTAGTGTTACTAGCATTGGTAATAGTGCATTTTCTTGTTGTAGTTCTCTGTCTGAGGTTGTTATCCCTTCTAGTGTGAATAGTATTGGTAATAGTGCATTTTCTTGTTGTAGTTCTCTGTCTAAGGTAGTCATCCCTACTAGTGTTACTAGCATCGGTCATAATGTTTTTCAGGGTTGTAGCTCTCTGTCAGAGATAGTCATCCCTGATAGTGTGACTAGTATTGGTAATAGTGCATTTTCAGGTTGTAGTTCTCTGTCTAAGATTGTCATCCCTACTAGTGTTACTAGCATTGGTGATTGGACATTTTCAGGTTGTAGTTCTCTGTCTGAGGTTGTTATCCCTTCTAGTGTTACTAGCATTGGTGGTTTTGCATTTAAGGATTGTGGTTCTCTCTCTACCATTGTCATCCCTTCTAGTGTTACTAGCATTGGTGATTGGACATTTAATGGATGCAATTTCCCGGACAATCTTAAACAAGAATTAATCTCCCGATTTGGATATAGAATATTTAAGAAATTATGATATGTAGGCCATCGGCTAACCCCGTCTTGCATAATCTCAGAAAATCTTGTAGAAATCTTCAAAATTCTGCAAGATTTTCGGAGATATTCAAAGAAATTTAGAAGAAGTTACAAGAATTTTAGAGGGAGATTACAGAATTCCCTTCTCTCTCTCTTAGTCTCAGTGGCAGGAAGTCAGCCAAATCTTTCGAATAATCATTATCATACTCATGTATATGAGTCAAGAAGTAGGTCGTCCATTTTCGAAAGTCAACACCAGCCAGCTTGCAACATCCCGGGATGATTCCGATATATATTATATCATTAAAGAAATGTATGAAGAAGTATGGCAGGCAATTGTCTACTCCATACGTTCTTCATGATAAGGGCTTAAAAGTAGAAGATGGCATTACATATCTGCCTCTCTACATGACTCCATTGCTATAGATGCATATGGGAGAAGAAGCTCTAATATACGGGGATAGTGCCTCGAATATAAAGGAATAGTCTTTGAAAGATAAAGGATAAGTCATCAGAAGATTTAGGTTATATCTTTGGAAGATATAGTCTCGTCCATCGCACAACAGCTGCTGTGCGCTCATACATCAGCTGCTGTGCACATGCATAACAGGTGTTGTGCAATCGTCCATCAGCTGATATGCGGCTATTTTTTATAAAATATCAAGCTGTCTGGTGTAGTGGTGAGTAATAATAGTCTTGTCTGTCAACTATTTCAACATGGTTAGAAAAATATTCCAAGATAAATGCACAAGTAATCATTATTTTCATTATCTTTGCAACCGAATATCAATCTCGCTCACGCTGTATCGAGGCACGATAAGTGGTTTGTTCCTATTTTCGTGTTGAGCTGGCACAAGGGTGGGTAAGGTGTTACGACATAATATAGAGCGTTTACTTGGCGCTTTGTTCTTGACGAATCGAAACCTCGCAACTTTTATGTGTTGTCTTGAGAATTCAAAGGTAGATGCCCTCGGGATGTGTATTAGCCACATCCCTTTTCTGGTATGGCTCATTGCGTAAAGCAGGGAGTTCTATATCCGTATAGGGGATAGTGTACACATATCAGCGTGGGCTTCGACGTTGCTCGTTCAACAACAGTGGGCAATGCGAAGGCCTCGCTTCGTGGGACGAGTAACAGGTTGAATCCCACGTTTTCTTTTATTTTGCCGTCAACTGAAACTTTTTTATCGCCAATTGAGGGGTTCGGTGGCAAAATGGAAATGCAGATATGATTAGATTCATACGAGACCATTTTAAGGAATCTATAGTTATCCTAATGGTAGTTGCTTTGCCACTAGTACTAGGAGCATTGATATGTGGTGACAAATTATGTAGCTGTTCCCAATGTGATACAGTTATAAATGCTGTTACTGCATTTGCAACTTTTTTGAATGCTATATTATTGTTCTACACATTGAAACATCAAGACCGTTCTTTTGAGCAGGAACGATACGAGACAACCTTCTTTAATTTACTTGATCAACGTAGAAAGATAGTTGATGCTTTTAATATGTCTTGTTCTGAGTGGGACAATGTTTCCCATGATAAAATAAATAAAATATATCAAGGAGAGACTTGTTTCCGAGTTGCAGTTCGAGAAGTTCGGTGGATAAGAAATAATTTATTTAAGCAAGATTCTTATTGTGGCATCCTTGATGATAGAACTTTTGAAACTTCTATTGAAAGAGAGTTGGAAAGAATTCATAAAGAACTAAATGACGACATTGGCGCAATATGTAAAATGGATGAGGAGTTTAGAGGTTATCTTACCAATCAAACTTATCAGATAACTAATGATTTCTTTAACAAACAACGAACTTATAAAGGCGATGATAATAAGGAAATCAAGATAAGTCTTACTCGCTTTACATGGATAAATGGAATGTTTTTGGAACATTATTTTCGTCATCTGAAGCAAATCTTGGAATTCCTAGCTAAATGTCAACTAGAGAAGAAATACTATGTCGATTTCTTGTTGTCACAAATGACACGAGAGGAAATGAGGATGGTGTACTTTTACTCTCTGACAAACGATGGTTATAAGGAATTGTTAAATAAACTAGGAATCTTGGATTATATCAAGAATTTGAATAAGCTCTAAGTATAATTATAAAAACTTATAAGTATGGAAAATAATTTTTATAAAAACCTCTTTTGTACTTGTATTTTATCTTTTTATTCAATTCTTATGAATGCTCAACAATGGGTATGGCATGAGATTGAAGAAGAAAATGATGGTGGAAGCCCAGTAATGCTGGGCCAAACACACTGTTGCCATTGATGGCAGCGCCTAGAAAGGAGGCACAGCCTAGGATGACGCAAAACCAGCCGAATCCTTTCATAATTCCTGTTCCTTTTTGACCACAATCTCTGTTTCGTCCAATTTCTTGGAGCATAATACTGCTGTCAGTCCAATAATGGCATTGATGAGTGATAAGCCGAATGCCCAACCAAATCCTATCTTTCTCTTTCTGCCGAGGCAGCCGATGCCGAATGCTATCACAACCGCAATTACAAATAATACTAATCTGTCCATACTCTAGTTCGTTTGAAAATTTTGGGGGCAAAGATAGTGTAAAATCTGATAATCAGCAAATCTTTTAGCTCCACAAGCCTTGTGGAGGTGTGCTTTTCTTTAGGTAATACATTTGTTTTCAAGAAAAGAACTAACTTTGCCATATCATTAAAGTATTAATTTAAAAAGTTACAACTATGATATTATCATTTTTATCAAAATCTCATCATACAAGAATTGCAATGTCAGGTCTGTTGCTTCTATTGACAAACGTTGCTTATGCAGGGGTTGACTGGACAAGATATGATGATGCTCCAACTCTTTTCTTGGGTTGGGAAACTTCTTTCTATTTTGCTATAGCAGCAATTGTGTTGCTTGGCTTGTCTTGGATATTGACAGATCGCTTTAAAGGAAAAGATGGAACCCCTGAAGGAGGAATGGGTTGTGTTGTAGGCTTGATAAATTCGGCAATGATTATATGTGCAATATGTTCGTTTTATCTCTTAGTCCCGATAGGAATAGTATATTTTTTGTTAAAAGGCAACAAGAAAAAGTAACAGAAAAGATATTTTTCGTACCTTTGGAGTAGATTTGGCAATAACTGAGTCTAAAGTTGGTAAGAATAGAAAAAGTCGATGTTATGAATAAGAAAGCAATTATAGTTATAGCATTGTTTTTCTTTATCGGAAATGCAATAGCAGTACGCCATGTTGGGTATGGCGCACAAGTTTGTGGCGCTAATACAATGCCATCAGATGAAGATGATTATCAAAAGGAAATCATCGCGAAATTTGGTGACTTGTATTTTGATTCATCAGAAAATCCAGAGGAGACAACTTCAGGGATGGCAATGTGGTGTACTCAACAAGAGAAACGATACAAAAACAATGTGGCACTTTATTCTGCTAAGCTGAGTAGCCTGCCATTGCAGCCAATATTGAAAGACTGCCTTAAGCAGGAGACTGATTGCTGGAACAAGTTGCAGGCTTCGCTTAATAAGTTTGATGCCATGTATCTTAGATTGTATTATTATACAGGTGGTACGATGAGGATTATCTGTCAAGCCGATGCACCAATGAACATCGATTATATCCGGATGTCTTGCCTGAAGGATGATTATGAATTGTTTGTCAATAAGCAAAAGCCATCATTCGCAAAGATGAAGGTTATTGACACTTCAGTTTGGAGTAAAGAGCTACAGGAGGCTTTAGCCACTGTAAAATACGAAACTCAGGACAAAGAGTTGATTAAGTCTTATGGTAGTGCATTAGAATACAAACAACTGTATTGTCAACTGGAGAAATATGCAATTGAGACCAAGACTTTGCTGGCAAGCTGGGTGGCTCAACGTAGAAATGCAGAGCAACTTCTTTCTGATTCACAACAAGGCAATTACAGAAATCATACACTGATGGTTGCCAATGCTTTGGCATATCATTTATATAATAATAGAACGTTTGGGGAATAGTATGTGTTCTACATATTTATACTAGAGTATAAACTAGATGTGCGAAATATACTCCACAAACATGAATGATTAAGACAATAAAGTGAACAAAATAGCATTCTATATAAAATAAGGTGAAAAGACGAACGAAGATTTAGTCGTATCGCAGGTCTTTTGTACCTTTGGGGCAAAACAATTAACAGAAAAAGTCAATGCAATATCCTTTGATATCAGAATATGTTAGAGCCATACAAGATGCAAGTAGTAATCTTGATAAATTGGCTCATTTGGTACCAGTGCAAGATGATCATGGTGAGCCATATCGTAGCAGTGGTGCCTTTGCCGTCGTGTTCAAAATGAAAGATGAACAGACAGGGAAATGCTATGCCTTAAAGTGCTTTACTGAAGAACAAGAAGGTAGAGCCGAGGCTTATCGCCAGATTGCAGATGAGTTGGAGTTCGTAGATTCCTCTTATATTACTTCTGTAAAGTACTTAGACAAAGAAATCTTTGTAGATAGCAGTTGTGAGGAAGACGAATTTCCTGTCCTTCTGATGGATTGGATTGATGGTGAAACGATGGAGACTTACATTGCAGAGAACTATCAAGACAATTATGCCATGGCTATGCTTTGCTATCGCTTCTGTAAAATGGCAGCGTGGCTTCGTTCGCAGCTATTCGCTCATGGCGATATCAAACCTGATAATATCATTGTTCGTCCTGATGGTACATTGACCTTGGTGGATTATGATGGTATGTTTGTTCCTGCCATGAAAGGACAGAAGTCTCCAACCATCGGTACTAAGGACTTCTCTCATCCATTGCGAACCATTGATGATTTCGATGAAACCATAGATGACTTTGCATTGGCAAGCATAGCTTTGTCTCTAAAAGCCATTTCCTTAAAGCCTTCATTGCTTGATGAATATGGTGCAGCAGATAGATTACTCTTTTCTGCTGAGGACTATCGTGACTTGAGCAAAAGTAAGGTGTTGGCTGCTTTGCAAGAATTGATGAATGATAAAGAAGTTAATACGCTTCTTTCTATGTTCTTGCTGGCAAATGCCAAGAAGAATCTTGCTATGCATTCATTTAGATTATTTGTGGGGAAAAAGCCAGAAAGTAAAATCGAGATTCTTTCAACGGAAGTGCTAGATGAAGAATTGGAGAATGCAATTATGGATGAGTATGGTGTTAAGTATAGTAAGGATGGACAAAAATTACTGAAGGCTCCTAAAGAATTTTATGGTTCGTATACGATAAAACAAGGAACGAAAGTCGTATGTGATAATGCTTTTTGTGGATGTTATCATTTGACAGATATAAAGATACCGAAAAGTATTAAAGCAATAGGGTTTATGTCTTTTCGAGATTGCGTAAGTATTAGATTATTAGGACTTCCTGCTAGTCTGATTAATATAGGTTTAGCTGCGTTTGTTGGCTGTGAAAACTTGATGATGATAGAAATCCCATCAAATGTTCAATATATGGAAAACCCTTTTGTAGGGCTGAAATGTCCAATTTTTATCAAATCGCAATATTTTAGCTATAAAAATGGCATTCTATTAAATAAAGAGGAAACATGTATAATAGCTTATCTTTCTTCTAAAGAACATTATGTTCTTCCATCCAAAATAATTAAAATTTCAAATGGGGCATTTTGGAGATGTGAACAACTTAAAAGTATCCAAATGCACGATGTTGTTAAAGAAATTGGTAATTGGGCTTTTTGTGCTTGTACGCATTTAAGGAGTTTAATGATACCAAAAAGTGTTGCTAAAATTGGTCATTCGGCATTTATGTTATGCAGGGATTTATATGAAATCTCTATTTTGAATAACAATGCAAAAATAGGCCGTAGTGCATTTTTGTATTGTTATTCACTTTCAGAAGGAAAAACAGATTTGCTTAAAAAACAATTTGGAGAACAAACGTTTGCGTCTCCTTTAATAATATCAAAACACAATAGCTAGAAGTGTATATTTTAAAGATGTCCCTTAATGTTGGGACATCTTTAAAATATAAATAACTATGCTAAGAATTATCTGGGCGATAATTGTACCAAAAGCATTCGAAAATGTATCTAGCATAAATCTTCTAAAGTTTGAATGCTTTTTAAAATTATAAATTTTTGCTACCATAATTTTATGTTTAAGTTAAAAATATATATGCATGGCATAACGAATAGTATCAATAGTACCGTCAGCATGAATGCGATTTTTGCAAACTTTGGCATTTATACTATGAGGAGCTGGTAGAGCTTGATTTGAACCAATTCCTTTTTCTCTTAATACCTTTCGAAATTGATTTAGCCAACTATTGATTTCTTTAACGGTGATAGGTTTATTTAGTTTTACTACTATCACATTCAGTTGTTTTAACTCTAGCAGATTTTCTATGTCTACTATATCATGAGGATTTTTCGTAAAAGTAATCCTTAAATCACCCTTTGGAGCAGCTAATGTACTTTCATCAGTGAAATAAAATAAAATATTTCCTTCCATATGTTTATTGTTTAAATTGTTGTTTTTAGTATTTGCATGAGCATTAAGATGAGTAGCTGTCTTACGACTAGTTTCTTCATTCTCAGCATTATTAGTATTACTATTAATATTAATATCTTCTAGTAGATGACCTCCAAGAGGAGGATTAAAATGAATTGTCTGTTTTTCCATAACAGTACTTTTTTAATTATTATTTTCAGCAGAAGCTGAAGCAACCTCTTTGATTGCACCTGCAAATTTAATATGTTTTTCTGAAAAAGAAAACTTTTTTGAAGAAAATATTTTGTATTATTGTATAATCTTGATAACCATTATGTTATGTGGTGTGTGCTAGGCCCTTAGTGCTGCTTTGTAGTCTCATTATTATAGAGATGTGATAGTTGGTGATATAGATGAAGAATATGTTGATGTTAATGCTTGTAGTTATGCTAAACTTGCTTCTGAATTAGAAGCTGTAGAAAGACGTATAGGCTATAAAGATAATGTGCTTCATTTTTCAAATGAGTAGAAAGGCAAGTTGATAATAAATTTGATTGTAATGTTTGGAGATGTTTTCCAATTCGAATTTATGGAGAACAGATTCAACTTCACAAGGCTTGTGGTGAAAGAAAAATTTATGATTACTTGGATAATTGAAGAAATAGTTGTACCTTTGCTCTTGGTAGTGCTGCTACTATTAAATATGGTGAAAAAAGTGGGAATGATTTTGTCAATTCAATAATCTTTCATACTTTTGAAGACAGAAACAACTAAAGAAAATAGAAGCCTATGCAATATCCATTAATGTCGGAATATGTGAGTGCCATTCGAGATGCTAGTGATAATCTTGATGAATTGGCTCACTTGGTGCCAGTGCTTGACGATCATGGTGAACCCTATCGTAGCAGTGGTGCCTTTGCTGTCGTGTTCAAAATGAAGGATGAACAGACAGGGAAGTGCTATGCTTTGAAGTGCTTTTTGGAAGAGCAAGAGGGCAGAGCTGAGGCTTATCGTCTGATAGCAGATGAGTTGGATTGCATAGATTCCTCTTATGTTACTTCTGTGAAGTATCTGGAGAAGGAAATCTTCGTGGATAGTAGCTGTGAGGAAGATGAGTTTCCTGTGTTGCTGATGGACTGGGTGGAAGGTGAGACGATGGAAACTTACATCGCCAACAACTACCAGGATGAGTATGCTATGGCAATGCTTTGCTATCGCTTCGGTAAAATGGCAGCGTGGCTTCGCTCTCAACCTTTTGCTCATGGTGATATTAAGCCAGATAACATCATGGTTCGTCCTGATGGAAGTTTGACATTGATAGATTATGATGGTATGTTTGTTCCTGCCATGAAGGGACAGAAGTCTCCAACAATTGGTACAAAAGACTTTTCACATCCATTGAGAAGTGTCGATGATTTTGATGAAACTATTGATGACTTTGCTTTGGCAAGCATCGCCTTGTCATTGAAAGCTATATCCATGAATTCCACGTTATTAGATACATATGGTGCTTCTGATAGGCTTCTCTTCTCAGAAAGTGATTATCGCACCCCTTCAAGTAGCAAGGCAATATCTGCCTTGCAGGATTTAATGTGTGATAAGGATTTCTGTACACTTTACTCTCTTTTCATGCTCGCATTGGCAAGAAAGGATCTTTCTGCATGTTCTTGTAGATTGTTTATAGGTGAAAAACCTATCCTGCCTCAAATTATTGAAGACTTATCAACAGAAATAACAGAAGAAGAGTTAAAAGAAGCTTTTGTTGATGAATGGGGAGTGAAATATAGCAAGGATGGAAGAAAATTGTTGAAAGCTCCTGGAGAATTAAGTGGAGCTTATTCTGTTAAAGAGGGTACAAGGATAATATGTGATTTGGCATTTTGGGGTTGTCGTTCTCTGTCAGAGATAGTCATCCCTTCTAGTGTTACTAGCATAGGTGATAGGGCGTTTTTGGGCTGCAGTTTCCCAAATAATCTTAGACAAGAATTAATATCCCGGTTTGGAGATAAAATATTTAGTTTTATATTAAATATATTTTGATAATTATGATATTAATAGAATCTAAGCGTAAGAAATACGAAAACATATTAAAGAAACATCCCGATGCAATAATTGCAGATGTAACGAGTCATGCTGAAGATGACTTGATAAAGTTGAGCCCATTCTATCCTCATGGTGGCATACCTGTGCCATTTAGCGAGGGTGTTACAGCTGCATGTGTTGAGGCTGTGTGGCAAGGGCTAAAGGTATTTGAATCGGCTGATGTAGATATGAAAATGTTTAAGAATGAGTCGATGAAGAATATCAAGAGAACTGTTCGCAAGTTCGGTAAGCCTCTTGGACATCGCAAAGGAGTAAACGGAACTGAACTGCTCGGATATATTGAGGCTCGGAAGCTGATTTATATTCCTACTTACAAGTGGGTTCTTGAACATAAGGTTCAAAGTATTATCGAAAGATTGCGAGAGGCTAGCCAGACTAGGACCATCGTACTTTTGGATTATAATACAAATAGTGATGTGGATGACCCGAAGAAGCCTCTTTCGCATGCCTTTCTAATCAAGGCATACGTAGAAGGTCTATATCCTTTTGGTGATAAAAAGTGGGAACCACAGACAATAGAACCAAAGCAACTATCGTTATTCTAACATACATATATTATTGGAGGACAAAAACAATGAACAAAAGAAGTAACTGGGAGGATTTTAAGAATATTCTCGAACAAAATCATATCACCAAGCTCTATCACTTCACAGACCGTGATAACTTGGAGAATATAATCAAGAATGGAGGACTCTATTCTTGGAAGGATTGTGAGGAACGTGGCATCAATATTCCTAAACCAGGAGGTGGAGGACCAGGTTCTCCATCCTGGTCGTTGGATAAGCGTGATAATCTGGAACATTATGTTCGTGTCAGCTTTACCATGAACCATCCAATGATGTATGTGGCAATGAATGAGGATAGAATTTCTAATCCTGTCATTCTGGAGATTGACCCTGAGGTGATTTATGATGAGAATACCAAGTATGCAGACAGGAATGCTGTGCGCAATGGTGCTCATGTGGGTGGAAGTCTGGAGGATTTCAAGAAGATTCACTTCCAAACAGTCAAGGCTCGTAATCACTTCGATTTCGATGTGGATGAGCAGCCATTCTATCAAGCAGAGATATTGGTAAAGAACAGTATTCCTCTGAAGTATATCAAGAACATCGGCAACTTTGGCATTCCAATTCCAAGCCAACCACAGATGTTACAGAGCAAGAATGCATATACGGCTCGTGTTGATCGTGAGCATCCTACAGCATTCATCTTCCTGGTGGACCAAAGTGTTTCTATGCGCAGAATTACTACCTTTAATGGTGAGGATATGACTTTATCTGAGGCCGTAGCCCGTATCGTAAATGCCCAAATCAACGAGTTGGTGGAGCGATGTGTGAAGAATAATGAGACTCGTCATTACTTTGATATTGCCATGATAGGCTATGGCACTGAGGCTTATAGTGCTTGGAATGGCAATCTTGAAGGACGAGACTTTGTTACTCCAGAAGAGATTCGTGATAATCCTTACCAAAAGAAAATGGTGAAGGAAGAGGTGCGTACCCGTAAGGGTATAACCATCAAAGAAGTAGAGAAGAAACAATGGATGGTGGCTCGCCATGATGGTAGTTGGACACACATGGATAAAGCTTTCAAACGTGCAGAAGGTTTGCTCGAAAGCTGGATGAAAGACCATCACGACAAGGATTGTTATCCTCCTACAATTATCAATATCACAGATGGTGAGTATAATGGAACTTCGCATGATGAGATGCAACAACTTGCTAATCAGTTGAAGTCGATGTTTACCAATGATGGTAATGTATTATTCTTCAATATTCACGTTGTACCTGGACATGCTGAATCAGTAGTGTTCCCTGCAACTGTAGATGAACTGAACGGAAATGGATATGGTGAGAAACTTTATAATATGTCAAGTCTCTTGCCACTAAATTATAATGAGCAGATTCGTGCCATCTTTGGTGATAAGCAAACGGACATCCGTTATCATGCTATGGGTGTGAATACTGGTATGGAGCGATTGGTCAAGATGATGAAGATTGGTACGTTGTCGAGTATGCTCGTTAATCAAAACCTATAATATATATGAATAGAGGCGTAAGTATAGCAAAATGGAATGACCATGTAGCAAACGAAGATTCCTTCTTCTCATCTGATACCTGCATAGCGGTATCGGATGGGGCAGGAGGCTGTGGCTTGTTTGCTGATGAGTGGTCGCAATATCTCATAGAGCAGTTACCAAAAAATAAACCTATCACGTCTTTTACAGAACTTGACGAATGGGTGGATAGCATCTGGGAATCATTTTATAATGAGCATGAGGAAAAGGCAAAGCAAGGGGATGGCATTCTTCTGAATAAGTTCTATAACGAAGGTTCGTGCGCTACTATTGCTGCTGCATGGAAGATTCATGAAAAGGTCGCAAAATGGATGGCTTATGGTGATAGTGTTGTTTTCCATTATAGTTTTCAAACTGGTATTTTGGAACATAGTTTTACGAAATTGGCAGATTTCTGTAATCCTCCAAGATTGGTTAGTTGCAAAGACCCGTTGGAAGAAGAAGGCTTTAAACATGGTGAATTTGTGTTAGATGATTCGTCTGTAGTCTTTGCTGCCAGCGATGCTTTATCTCATTATATTTTAATGATGTATGAGTTAGCTCATTGTAAGGAATTTGGCGAAGAACTTGCAGAGGAATATCTAAAGCATTCTGGTAATTCTCAATTACTAAAGACGGCAGAAACATTGAGGTTTAATTTCAAGAACGACGTTATTGATAAATTAATTCAAGCATCTGATAATCAATTAACTTTTGAGGAATATCTAAAAGGATTATATCACCAAGGAGTGATTGATATGGATGACTTTACGATTGGTTGGTTGTATGAATAGCAAAAAATATGGAAAATGAAACTTTAAAAGAAAGATTCCTCGGTACCATCTTTGGACAAGCTGTAGGAGATGCCTTGGGACTGAGCACGGAGTTTATGTCCAAGCAAGAGGTGGATCGTTTCTATCCTAATGGGATTGAGGACTATTCACAAATCGTGCAGGATGATCATCGTCGTCGTTGGCAAAGAGGCGACTGGACAGATGATACCGACATGATGCTATGCATCTTAGATTCTTTTGTGGCTTGTCAAAAGGTAGATTTTCTTGATATTGCCAGAAGATTTAAGGAATGGATGATGAATGGAGGCATGGGAATTGGCCGGCATACTTATAATGTAATGGCTCTTGGCGACTATACTTCGAATCCACAGAAGGCTGCAGAGATTATCTGGAAGATGGGAAAGAAAAAAGCTGCAGCTAATGGAGCTGTTATGAGAACTTCGGTGGTAGGACTTATGAAGGACAATGTGGCTAATAATGCTGAGAATATCTGTAAGCTAACTCATTTTGATCCTCGCTGTGTGGGCTCTTGCGTTATCGTTTCTTCTATCATACATGCTCTTGTCTTTGAAGACAGGATATTGGATTATGAAGATGTGATTGGCATTGCCAAACAATATGATGAACGAATCGTTCCATTTATAGACTTGGCATATTATGAAGGTCTGGATTCTTTGTGTCTGGATGATGAAAAGAGTATGGGATATACGCTCAGAACTTTAGGGGCTGCCCTATGGGCTTATTGGCATGCAACCTCGTATAAAGAGGGTATCCTGAAGATTGTTTTATCAGGAGGAGATGCGGATACCAATGCTGCTGTAGCAGGAGCTATCCTGGGTGCTAAATTTGGAATATGCCATATTCCTGACGAATGGAAAAGTGGCCTTCTCTATGCTTCTATGCTCCATAACAAGGTGCAGGAATTCTACGCAATGTATCGATAAAAACGTATCCTATCAACCATACTTCACCTGTATTCTCATCTACCAATGTGGTATATGTGATAACTCTAGCTCCTCCCGCTTTACCTTTTCTTTTGGAATCAATAGCCATGCGGATTTTTCTTAACCCACCACCTAAGTCAACTCCTTGAAAAGGATCTTCTTTTAAGGATTCTTTGAATTTGCCAAAATCCTGCTTCATGGACTTATAGCGTTTAGCTAAGTCCTTTAACTCCTTTTCAAAATGAGGAGTTGTTTCAATATTATAGCTCATCGAAAAGTTCGTCTGCGGATTTTGCTTTCAATTTACCCTCCTTTATCATTTTTACTTCACGTAGTCCTTGACAAATTCCTTCGGTTCTGTCAATTGACTGCTGAGGAATTATTTCAAACAGAATCGTCTCCAAATAATTGCTGAGGCTTCTGTTGTCTCTTTTAGCATTGCTCTTTAGAATATTGAGCAAATCCGTATCTATTCTTATAGAAGCGGAAGATTTTGTTTTTATTGTTGTACTCATATTACTTACATTTTAATTATATGTGTGCAAATATAGTGCAAAAGATTATAACTTCCAAAGTTTTTTGCTTTTTTTAATTGAATTAAACTTTTGAGTTTTTTCTTTAGCTTATTCTTTTGAGATCCATGTATATATATGCTGCTGTATCAAAAAGCGTAGAATCCTGCCGGCTGTAATGCCAGCAGGAATCTGCGTCTGTTTTATTTAAACAAATCCTCCATTTTAACTTCCTTTTGAACTATTCCGCTATGCTTGCCATACGCCACTCCATAGGTTGTAATCATCGTGAGATGAATGGACTGCTTGGGAGAAAGCGTTGCTTTTAGGGATTCTATGCGATGGCGCAAGTGCTGTTCCTCTTCCTTGCAGATGGTATAAGGAGCGCTGGCAAATTTCATCTCGCATAAGTTTACTACATTGTCGTTTCTGATGATCAGCAGGTCAATTTGGGTGCCTTCTTTCTCCTCTGTTCCTTTCACGTTCCATGCAGAGATCGAGGTTTTTACGCCAGCAACTCCAAGAGCCTGCTTGATTTGCTGGAAATGTTGCCAGCAAACTTCTTCGAAGGCCACTCCATGCCATGCTTTTAATACATCAGAAGTCATGTTGTCGCTTACAAAACCGGTTTCCTTTCCATGGGGTTCTACGTATTTCTGCCAAAAGAGACAGAAGTTGTCTATCAGTTTATAGTATGTTGTACTTTTGGGCATCCCGTATGGCGAATAGCTTGTGATGAAATCACTTTCAGCCAAAGCTGCAAGGGTGTTAGACAAACCTCCTCCCAGAGGGAGACCTGTGGCTTGGCTGATTTCTTCACGAGTGAAACCGGAATGGCGGGTTGCCAATAAACGTACTACCTTTTTGCTATCTTCCGGATTGTTGAAGATTGCAGCAAAAAGCCTGTTAAACTCATCTTTCAGTCTAGGTCTATTACCAAAAAGAATCTTATCTACATTTTGCTCGAAGCTTAACCCTTTTTGGAAGTACCCTATATAATAAGGTATTCCTCCAAAGACCATATAGCTTTGCAGGATGTCGTATTGACTCATTTGGATGTTAGCATGTTCGAAATACTCTTCGCATTCTTTCAGAGTGAAGGGTGAGAGCTTGATTTCTGCAGTCAAGCGTCCGTAGAGTCCTCCTTTGCTTCTTGATAGATTACTGAGAATCCAGGAAGTAGCACTACCGCAAACCACAAGCATGATATTGTCCCTGCCACTACACCAGCCATTCCAGAAATTCTCGAAGGCTGGAAGAAATCCGGAACGAGGGGTATCCATCCACGGAAGTTCGTCGATAAAGATGACTTGTCGTTCGCCATTGTCTTGGTCTTGTAGCAACTGTTCGAGCAAGAAGAATGCTTCCATCCAGGACTTGGGCATCTTATAACCTTCCAATCCTTGGTTGAGAAGGGCATAATAGAAACTTTCCAGTTGGGTTTTCAGCTTGTTTCTGTCGTTATCTTGGTCAACAGGCGACACGCCTGTATGCTGAAAGGTGATACGATCTTTCAGTGCTTGTTTGATAAGGAATGTCTTTCCTACACGACGACGTCCATATATTGCTACGAATTCGGGGCGGTCGCTATAGTACAGCTTATTAAGTTCTGCTATTTCTTCTTTTCTTCCTACAATCATATTTTCTTCCTTTCCTATTATTTTCTTGTATTTGATATTTTGTGCAAAAATACAAAAAATAATGGTTTCGGCAAGATATGGTATATTATATTCTGCCGAAATTATGCTTTTTTATACTTTATCGGCAAGATATAGACTATTATATTTAAGAAAGTTTTAGGATGAATCGTCCTAAAACTTTTTATCTATCCCCATATTTAGGTATTTCTGCAAAACCATCATTTTTAGGTATTGCAAATGATGGAAAAAGGATGTATCTTTGCACCCGAAAATAAATGTAACTAAAAGTAAGATAGACAAATGAAAACAACAATCGTAATTTATGGCTCTTCCACTGGCTCATGCCAGTCGATTGCCGAAACCATCGCCTCTAAGTTGGGCGTGGAAGCTGTAGATGTAGCTAACATCGATGATGCTACTATCACAAGTCATGAGAATCTTCTTCTCGGTACTTCTACCTGGGGTGCCGGTGAGATGCAGGATGACTGGTATGATGGCGTGAAGACATTGAAGAGTGCTGGCTTGGCTGGCAAGACTGTGGCCCTGTTTGGTTGTGGCGACAGCGAGTCTTACCCTGATACATTCTGTGGCGGCATGAAGGAACTCTATGATGCTGCTGTTGAGGCAGGCGCTACCGTATTGCCTGGTGTTTCTACAGATGGATACACCTATGATGACAGTGAGGCAATTGATGGCGACAAGTTCCTGGGACTCGCACTCGACGAGGTGAACGAGGACGACAAGACAGAGGAGCGTATCGATGCCTGGCTCGAGGACATCAAGGCAGCGTTATAATTTTACAAAAATATTTTTCAAGAATTGGAGAATGATGGCATTCTCTGATTCTTGGTTTAAAAACAGATAAATTCGGATAGTATGCAGCAGGAAATCGCAACACCAGTAGATTTGAAGGTTCTGATGAATCATATATATGAATATAAGAAGGGGGTGCGCCGCCTGGTGCTCTACACCTTCAACAAGAAATATGAGTCTTTTGCCATAACAAGATTAGAGCGTCAGAACATTGATTATATCATCCAGCCGGTTGGCAACGACCGTCTGAATCTCTTCTTTGGTAAGAAAGAATGTCTGGATGCTATCCGCATGATAATCACCAAACCGTTGTGCCAGCTTACGCCGGAGGAGGATTTCATCTTGGGTGCCATGCTGGGATATGACATCTGTGCCCAATGCGAACGCTATTGTGAGCGCAAGAAGAAGGTTTGCTAAGCTTTTCTTTCATCTTCGTAATGTTTTATGTTTATAAGTAGAAAGAGCGTGATTGCCGTAATGGTGATTACGCTCTTTCTGCATATTTCGGAATAATTCCTCTTTTTGAGGGCTGAAATGAAAGAAAAAGTCTTGAAAACACTACTTATTTATTAGTACAGACTATATCAATGCGTTTAACCTGATACCTAATTCTAAGTATAAAAAATGTGAAAATCACAATTTCTCGGTATTGTACAATTTCTAAATAAGTCTTACCTTTGCAGCCCGAAAAAAGGAATAGATATGAAAAAAGGATTAGGAAAAATTAGAAAGATTAAAAAGAAACACATCTTCCTGGCCTTATTGGCCGTGATTGTTCTGGGAGGTTTGGCGAAGGCTTACTCTGCCTGGGTGGGTACTACCCGCATCGCTTTTCTCAACTATCAGGCTATTGCGCTGGGACAGATTTCGCATGCCAACGACAATGCGATGATTAAACTGAGTGAAATCACGACCGATGATTTCGATCATCTGGATGATTACGATATGATTATCGTGAATGGTATGGGACTCCGAATTGACGAGAACCAGCGCAAGCAGTTGGAAGAGGCTTCCTACAAGGTGCCGACCCTGACTCATGCTGCTACCAACCCTGCCAACAATATCGTATCAGTAGATAACTTCGATGCAGATTATCTGATGCAGTACATCGAGAATGGCAGCAAGAAGAATTATCACAGTATGCTCGCTTACATCCGTAAGTTTATCGACG
>OLRO01000731.1_pt1 | contig 22580 bp, 22 predicted proteins | sample 1673131 | NCBI WGS metagenome assembly OLRO01 (sample SAMEA3136757, study PRJEB25190) | human gut metagenome | biome: human gut; feature: human-associated habitat; material: faeces | place: Austria | collected 2013 | reverse complement strand
GTTCTCTTCCCAGCTCCTGCAGCAGCTGTCTGCTCACGCGGATCAGTTTGTTGATGGTCTCTACCATATGCACCGGGATACGGATGGTTCTCGCCTGATCGGCGATCGCTCTGGTGATGGCCTGACGGATCCACCAGGTCGCATAGGTGGAGAACTTATATCCTTTACGATAATCGAATTTCTCTACAGCTTTGATCAGACCCAGGTTACCTTCCTGGATCAGGTCTAAGAACAGCATTCCACGGCCTACATATCTCTTGGCAATACTGACTACCAGACGTAAGTTGGCCTCTGCCAGACGCTTTTTCGCTTCCTGGTCGCCCTCTTCCATTCTCTGGGCCAGTTCGATCTCTTCCTCAGCACTTAACAGAGGCACCTTGCCGATCTCCTTTAAGTACATACGGACAGGATCCTCAATGCTGACGCCTTCCGGTACGGACAGGTCGATGTTCTCCACATCCACTTCGTCCTCATCGGTCAGAATGATCTCTTCGTCATCCACATCATCGTCATCGGTAATACGCAGCACATCTACGTTGTTCTGGTCCAGATACTCCAGAACCTTCTCCATCTGTTCCTCTTCCAGAGGCATGTCCGCAAAGAAGTCACTGATTTCCTGATACTCCAGCACATTCTTTTTCTTTTTCGCCATATTCAGGAGCTCTTTTATCTTCTCCGCAAATTTTGCCTGTGTGTTTTCATCCATTTTCGTGGTTCCATCCTTTCATTGCCATTATTTATAGCCATATTTCGTATTTTTTATAACTGTCCCGAGCCGCAAACCCTATTATTCCAGAGAAATGCGGGCTCTTTGTAATTCTTCCAGTGCTTTTTTGCCTTCCACCGCTTTTTTGACCGCGTTGACATCTGTACCCAGCTGCGCCATATAGTACTGGTAGCTGTTGCGTTTGACTGACACCAGAATGTCATGGAAAGCTCTTTCTCTCTCCTGCTTCGTGGACAATTCGGGAAGCGTTGTATGGAACAGCTCCGCTGCCTGCCTCTGCTCCTCTTCATCCTCAAACATGCTGATGATCCCCGCCGGCTGAAACTGTCCGTTGTCCAGCTCTGCAAACATCTTCTCCGCCACCTTGCGATACAATTCCTCCGTGAAATCCTCCAGAGAAATGTACTTACGTACAATCGTATACAGAGAAGGATCATCTCCGATCCAGGTGATCAGCAGTCTCTGGGACTTCCGTCCGCTCTCCGAAGGATCGCTCTTATTCTGCACTCCGCTGCGGGGACGGGGAATCGGTCTGGCGATTCCCGTCTGGGAAGCATATCCTATGACCATTTTGCGCAGATCATCGGGACGGATCATATATTTTTCGGCAATGGCCTGCAAATAATTCTCCCGCTCCAGATCTTCCGAAAATTCGCACAGTTTCTGTGCGATCTCCCGGTGGAACTTCGTCCGCTGTTCCGGATCACTCTGATCGTATTGTTCACTCAGGATACGGATCTCGAAGTAGAAACTGTTCTCCGCCTGATCGATTCTCTCCTGAAAAGCCTCTTTCCCCAGATTCTTGATAAATTCATCCGGGTCCTTATAAGGACGCATATTGATGACTTTACCGGTAAGCCCGGCCTCCCTGAGAATACCGATGCCCCGGAGTGCCGCCTTGGTTCCTGCACCGTCGCTGTCGTAGGCCAGCAGGATGTTTTCCGCATAACGGTGTAAAAGGTTAGCCTGTTCCACCGTAAATGCCGTTCCCAGGGATGCCACCGCCTGGGTAAATCCCGCCTGATGCATGGCTATGACATCCATGTAGCCCTCGCACAGGATAATATTGCCCGTCCGGGCAGTCCTTGCGAAATTCAGTCCATAAAGATTCCTTCTCTTATCGAAGATCATGGTCTCCGGTGAATTCAGGTATTTCGGTTCCCCGTCTCCCATGACTCTGCCGCCGAAGCCGATGACCCGGTGGTTGATATCCTGTATGGGGAACATGACACGATTCCAGAACTGGCTTCGCAGTCCCCGCTGTTCAGAAAACATTGCCAGTCCGGAGTCTTTGATCTCTTCGTCCGTAAAGCCCTTTTTCCGCAGGTACTGTACCACCTGCTCGCCGTTTTTCCCGGCATAACCCAGTCCGAAATGATGCATGGTCTCATCGGTCAGCTTCCGCCCCGTCAGATACCGCATTCCCACTTCGCCACGGGGATCCCGCAGCATATAATAAAAATATTTTGCCGCTTCCTTATTGACTTCCAGCAGCCGCATACGTTTGCCGGCTTTTTTCTTCTGTTCCGGTGTCTCCTCCACTTCGGGAAGCTTTACCCCGGCGCGGTCCGCCAGGATCTTAATGGCCTCCGGGAAGGTATCGTTTTCATATTTCATAAGAAACGTATATACATTTCCGCTGGCATGGCATCCGAAGCAATAATACATCTGTTTGTTCGAAGACACCGAAAAGGAAGGTGTTTTTTCGTTATGAAAAGGACAGCAGCCCCAATAGTTGCTTCCCTTTTTTTTCAATGAGACATAGCCCGATATCACATCCACGATGTCATTTCTGGCTCTGACTTCTTCTACCAGTTCTTCGGGATAATACACGTTTTTTTAACTCCTATTTTATCTTGTACCTATCTCTGCCAGGATTTCGGTATGTAAATATCCTCGTATACCGCTATGGCAAACCGATCCGTCATTGCTCCCACATAGTCGCAGACGACCTTCTCTCTCGGTTCTCCCACGGAAAGAAGATTGAGATATTCTTCCGGCAGATCATCCAGATGCTTCAGGAAATGCTGGTACAATGTCTCCATCAGCATCTCTGCTTTCCCCTCTTCGCTCTTCGCTATCGGGTTCTTGTAAACTCTCTCAAACATGAACTGTCGTATCTTCGTCATGGCTTCCGCCACCGGCTCCGACATCAGGATGTCTCCCTTGTCCATGCTGTTGGTCACGATGTCATGAATGAAATGATCCAGTCTCTCGGTGGGACTGCTGCCGATCACCTCACAGATGTCCTTCGGCACATCCGCTTCCGTGAGGATTCCTCCGCGGATGGCGTCATCCATATCGTGATGAATATAGGCAATTTTATCGGAAAGTCTGACGATCTTGCCCTCCAGGGTGTGGGGCTTTCCAATGGTCTGGTGGTTTCTTATACCGTCTCGCACCTCGTAGGTCAGATTCAGCCCCTTGCCATCCTTCTCCAGAATGTCCACGGTGCGGACGCTCTGTTCGGCATGTTCGAAGCCAAAAGGGCATACTCTGTTCAGCGCACGCTCTCCGGCATGTCCGAAAGGCGTGTGTCCCAGATCGTGTCCCAGCGCAATGGCTTCCACCAGATCCTCGTTCAGCTTTAATGCCTTGGCTATGGTTCTGGCCGTCTGGGATACCTCCAGCGTATGTGTCAGTCTGGTACGGTAATGGTCACCCTCAGGTGTCAGAAATACCTGGGTCTTATCCTTTAGCCTTCGAAAGGCCTTGCAATGGATAATACGGTCTCTGTCTCTCTGAAACACCGGCCGGATATCACATTGTTCTTCCGGTCGCAGACGTCCTTTGGAGTTCACACTCAAGGATGCGTACGGACTTAAATAATCCTTTTCCCACTGTTCCAAGTTTTCTCTGATCGTCATAGTTCCTCCTGCCCCTACTTCTAATATTCTGTGCCTGTCTTAAAAATCCTTTTCTTTCTTTTGAAAAAAATAGTCATTTTTTCTGATTTAAATTATCTGCACACAGAATAGATGAATTCCGCATTCTTATCCATGGCCTCACTGGCCTTTTTGAAGGGTGACATCTGAAAAACATGCCACATTCCGGGGAATCGGTCGATATGGGCAGCGACCCCGGCTTTGATCAGATTTTTATATAGCCGCAGAGAATCGTCCAACAGGATTTCATTCTCTCCCACCTGAATATAGACGGGTGGGAAACCATGAAAGTCTCCAAACAGCGGAGAAATATAAGGATCCGTCAGATCTCTGTCCGGGGCATAGGCCCTGGTCATACGGTCGATGTACTCTTTATCCAGTACCGGATCCAGTTCCGCCTTGGTCTGGAAAGTCTTGCCCTCGCCGGTAAGATCCGTCCAGGGAGACATCAGCACGATTCCTCTGGGAAACAGGCGCTCCTGCTCTTTCAATTTCAACACCAGTGAAAGCGCCAGATTACCTCCGGCCGAATCTCCGGTAATGATCACATCTCTTGCTCCGTAGCCCAAAAGCATCAGATAGTTCCAGGCTTTCATGGCATCCTCCGCAGCTGCCGGATACGGATGCTCCGGTGCCAGTCTGTAATCAAAGCACAGCACATCCATGGAAGTACCCGCCGCCAGCTTCGATGTCAGGGTTCTGGCATAGATACTGCTGCCGGTGGAATATCCGCCTCCATGGCAATGCAGGATCACGTACTTTTTCATATGAGCCCGGTTCACGCTGACCCACTCCGCATCCATGCCATCGATGTCCACGGGACGATACTGGATCTCTTTACTGTTGCCGAGCAGCTCGCCAATGTGATCCTGGGATTGTCTGTGCTTCTCCAGATCCGGATTCTCCACAAGGCCATGGGCCCTGCGGATGAGCTGCATCAGATTCTGGTTGTTCTTCTCACTGTTTTTTCCTACCAGTGCCATAAGTTCCTCCTGTTCACCAAGTTTTCTCGTAACTATTCAGCGCCTCATTCGCAAAATCGCATCTCCGATGCTTTCCTGAACAACAAGTTCACTTGTTGTTTGCTCATCTGAGGCTGCTTCGCCAAAGAAATATTGTCCAGCCGTCTTACGAATGCGAGCATTCGACGAGGCTTTGCCAATATTTCATGGCTCTGAATAGTGATCAAAAGTGCAATCTTCTGCGCACTGCATTGCGCAGTCTCCTCCGGGATAAAAGGGTGGCGATGGTGATATCGACGATCACGCAGATCGTCAGCACGATAGCCGACCATCCCAGTGCGATCTTCTGTCTCAGGAACCGGTCGATCAGAAGTTCCAGTCCCACGCACAAAACAGCGATTCCCGAGATCAGGTACAGGGCTCCTGTCAGGAAGGACATGGGGAGCTTGCGGATACAGAACGTCACCGCTTCCACCACTGCCGTCACCAGCAATACGATCGGCAGTCCCAGTCCATAGAACCAGCTGTTATGTCCCGTCAGATAAGTCAGCAGATATAGATATACGATCACTGCCACTCCATCCAACAGGATCGACAGATAAATGGGCTGTCCCGTATAAATAACCACAGGGATCATAATAACCCACAATACCAGGACTACGCCGATCACCGCCAGAGACCACAGACTGCTGCGGAACACAAAAGCGTTTAACAGCCCACAGGTCACCGCCGTAGCCAGTACAATAACCGTCAACAGTACTCCCAGATCTTTTCTTTTTACCACTTCCACCTGTCCCTTTTCCTTTGGAAAAGGGGATGGCTGCTTCTCCGGTTCCGGTGCCTTGGGATTATACACCGGTGTGTCGCACAGAGGGCACTTCTTTGCCGAAGCATCCAGTTCCACACCACAGTTCACACAATATGACATAAGCATTTCCTTTCTAACCGGAGGATCTACCGGTTACTCTCGATCTTCACATGAATACCGTCCTGTACCAGCTTGCGGAAAAACAGTCGTTCCACATCCGTTTCCGCAATACTGCTGGCAAAATTGATGGTCAGAATATCTTCAAAGCTGGCAATGGCACAGTTGGTTCTCGTAGAGAACGGCTGTCCCATATAGATATCAAAACGTTCGATATAGGGCTTCATGGTCTCCGGCACTTTCAAAGCTCCCATGTTGGTCAGTCCCGCCGAAGAGTTTTTGTCCTGGATCTTCGTATAGAACTGGCGGACCACCAGATCCTTGATAAACAGCGGTACCACACGGATAAACGGGTTTCTCTGGGTCTCTGCGTTGGTGGTGATATCGCCCCGCAACAGCTTTTCATTCAGATAATACCGCATGTAATTGTGCACCTGGGTCACGATCTCTTCAAAAGTGTATTCTCCCAGTCTTGGGTCGATCCCCGGATAGATCATGGTGATAAAATTCCGCAGAGTCTTCGATGGGAAAAAGCGCCGCAGATTCACCGGCATGGCAATCTTTACCGGACGTAATTTTAAATGCCACTCACTCTCCTGCTTCTGCATCAGTGCATAGAGCAGAACCGCATTGAAATATTCCGTAATGGTGGCATTATAGCTTTTTGCCACCTTCATGACCTCTGCCACCGACATAATACCGTCTATGATGTTTAGGGTATAAAAGGGCTCCTTGGTTCCCCGGACACGGTAAGTCTTCTCCCCCGGTCTGGGCGGGCACACCTTGGCATTGGCATATTTCATGTAGGCATCTTCCAGTTCTACCGGATCCGGTGTCTCTAAAATATCCAGCACAAAACCGCCGTTCTCGATCTCCGTATGCCCCTTCAGGCGCAGATAAGTGGCCGTCAGAGTCTGCAATACGCACATGCCTCCGGTACCGTCTCCCAGACTGTGATGGGCCTCCAGGGCGATCCGGTTCCGGTAATAATAGATTCTTACCAGATACCGGTTATTGGCCTTGAAATACATGGGCTGACAGGGATTTTTCACGTCCTCCTGCACAAATGGGCCGGGGCGGTCATTGGGCTCCAGGTATCTCCAGAAGACACCCTTGCGGATAGCCGCCTTATACGTCGGAAAACGAGGCATTGTCAGATTCACCGCCCGCTGCAGCATCTCGGGATTGATCTCCTCCTTTAAAAGAACGGACAAACGATAAACGGAAGAAAAATCTCTTCTCTGTAAGGTCGGGTATACGATGGCCGACAGATCCAGTTTGTACCAGTCCTTGTGTACTTTCGATGCCCTGTCTGTCTTCGTTTTGTCTCTTCTATTAATTGCCACGGTTTTCACCCCTTTCTCGGTTTTGTATTATATTTTTCAGAAACGACAAAGGCGGCAACCTTTCGGTCACCGCCATGTGATGCAGAAAGAGGGACTTGAACCCTCATGGTATCACTACCACACGGACCTGAACCGTGCGCGTCTGCCAATTCCGCCATTTCTGCGAACAAATGTATATTACAACAACCGGCTCCAAATGTCAACACTATTTTTCGAATTATTTAAACTGTATGCAAAATAATTACGATTTCTGCGTAAAAAATGCGGCTGACCGACAGCCGCATTTTTGCAATTATTTTACATTTACATATAGGAACTGAACAGATTGCCTGCATTGTAAGTGCCGGTATATCCTGCTGTTCCGGTGTACAGACTACTTCTGGTGGAAGCATGGTCTGCTGCAAAATTGATCATGGAACTCTGTGCGGATACACGATAACCATAGGAACCGTTCCCCTGGAACAAGTTCTTCACAGTATTCATATCGGCTTTCATAAAGGTATCCTTGTCCAGAGACAGAGTGCCGTCATTTTTCATAGTGATACCGATCTTCGCCAGCTGCTTACTGTTGGCAATGGTGGTATTCCCCAGCGATTCCGTGCGGTTGTTCACTGTGGTATCGCTCACATCATCCACAGCAGCCATCACGCTATTGTAATTTGTCACAAAGCTGTTCACCGCACTGTAGATTGCATCAGTGTCGTACCCCTTGGTGGTACTCTCCACACCATTCTCATCTTTGGTAGTGATATCCTTCTGGGTGAACAGATCCTTTTTGCCGGTCGCTAACAATGCATCTGCGGACTCCTTCAGAGCATCTGTCGTGGTCTCTACCTTCGCCAGCGCCTTCTTCGCAGTATCTGTCGCGGTATCTTTCTTCGTAATGGTGGAAGCTGCGGTCTTGCTATCGCCGCTGTCCTTGGCATAGTATGCCTTCATCAGCTTCCCGTAGCTGCCGTTCTTAATACTTGCATAATCTGCCAGCCAGTTGCCGCTTAGCGCATTGGATGCAGAGGAACTCAGTCCGGAAAACAGAAAAGAATAATTCGTTTTTGCCTGAATATTAATACTCATCACAGTCACCTCCGTGTTAACTGTTTTGAATCAGCCTTTTGGCCATAAGCTCTTTGCTACTAATTACAGTATACTACTTACTTCGGATGATTCCAAGATTTATTAACGCTTTTTTTGATCGGTTTTTGAAAAACATCCCATTAATCCAGTATTTTTTCCAGCATAGTCACCCGATTGAAGGGGAAAGAGAAATAATAGCCGTCCGCGAAGTCCTCCGTCATGGCGATCACTTCTTTTGCTAACTGTACGCCGGCCTGTTCTCCCTCTTCTCTGGTCATATCCGCACGGTATCTCGCCAGCACTTCGTCCGTCACATCGATGCCAGCCATCTCATTTTTCATAAATGTGGCATTTTTAAGGCTCACAAACGGCATGATGCCACAGAGTATCCTGGCTCCGGTCTCCTCTTTGATCCGGCGCACTCTGTCCGCGCTCTCCTTCGTGGATATGGGCTGCGTCAGGAAAAATGTGGCTCCTGCCGCCATTTTCTTCTTCACTCTGCCGATCTCCACTTCCAGATTCCGTCTGCCCTGATTGATGGCACCGCCGTAGCTTACCGGTGCCCGTGCAAACTGCTCTTCGTTCATGTCCGCAAGGATCTGCATGAGACCTACGGAGTCAAAATTGAACACACTCTTTACCGTGGTACGCACCATGGAGGGAATCGGATCACCGGTGATCACAAGGAAATTGTGAATCCCATTGATATAAGCTCCTAATAGCTGGGAGCGCATAGCGATGGCATTTTTATCACGACAGCAGATATGAGGCATGACACACATACCGGTCTCCCGCGCTACCTTTTCCGCCATGAGAATAGAATCCGCTCTGGTACGTCCCGAGGGAGAATCCGGAAAAGTCAGTACATCCACACCGCTTCTCTGCAACAGATGTGCGGCATCCATCAGTTTTTCATCGTCAATCCCCGCAGGAGGTGCCAGTTCGACGGCGATCAGTTTCTTCCCGCCTTCTGCTTCCTTGTTATGGTAAAAAGAGTGATCCTCTGTGCCAGCCTGTTTTTTCTCCGGTTCTGCCTTTTCCTGTGTCTGCGGATACTGGGTAAAGTCCAGTTTTCCGACAAGATCTGCGATATATTCCGGTGTCGTACCGCAGCACCCGCCTGCCATATCCACACCAAGAGCTATCATCTGCTGCATTCTGTCCACAAAATATTCTCTGTTATCCCCGGTGAAGATCATGCGTCCGGTGACCATCTGCGGGTAACCGGCATTCGGAAGGGCTGTGAGGAATTTATCTGCGGGCTTATAAAGTGTCTGCAGGATCCGGTACATATGAGAAGGACCCACGCCGCAGTTAAAGCCCACGGCATCGATCTCTTTGATCGCTCCCGCTCTCTGCAACAGCTTTCTGGCACTTAAGCCTGCATTGCTGTAACCGAACTGGTTCACAGAGAATTGTACCGTAATAAATGCCTGTTCCCCGATCATTTTGATCGCAGGCAGGAGTTCTTCCATCTCGGAAAAAGTTTCAAAGACAAAAAAGTCCACGCCTTCTTCCAGAAAAATGCGGCAGATCTCTTCGTATTCGCGGCATAAAGTATCCTTCTGTGCCAGCGCATCACAAGGGATCTGTCCGATATCTCCGGCGATATAGACTTCTTTTGTCTCACCGGTGCGTTCTCTCCACGCAGTCACCGCCTCCCTCGCCAGGCGTACGCCGCTTCGCAGAGTTTCCTCGATCTGTTCTTTGGACCTATCCATGCAGAAGCTGTTGGCTGCGAAGGTGTTGGTACGTAGAATCTGCGCTCCCGCTTCGAGGTACTCCGTATGAATCTCCCTCACCCGTTCCGGGGCTTCCAGATTCGCCAGCTCCGGCAGCTGTTTCGTATCGTATTTTCCTCCGTAATAGGTCCCGAAGGCTCCGTCAAAGAGGAGCTTTTTCTGTTGGATCCTTTCACGGATCTGCTCTTTGGTATGTTTTGTATTGCCCATTATTGTTTCCTTTGTCCTGTTGATTTCGTTCATATTCCTTTAAAAACGAGCAGGTCTGCTCTCGCAAGCCTGCTCGTTTCTTAGCATACCATATTATTTTCCGGAAAAACAGTAGCAAATTTAATGATTACATTAACTTGCGGAACAATGCGGTCAGATCCTCTACACTTGCATCCTTGGGGTTACCGGGTGCGCAGGCATCTGCATGAGCGGATTCTGCCAGGAAAGGAAGATCCTCTTCCTTCAGTGCTTCCAGCTTGGAAGGAATTCCTACATCCTCGGACAGCTTGCGAACGGCATCTACAGCAGCCTTACGATAGGTTGCCTGATCCATCTGGTCTACACCTTCCACTCCCATAGCACGAGCGATCTCACGATACTTTTCACCGGTGCAGTCAGCATTGTACTCCATAACGATGGGGAGCATCATTGCGCAGGCTACACCATGAGGGGTATCATAGACAGCACCCAGAGTATGTGCCATGGAATGGGCAATACCAAGACCTACGTTGGAGAAGCCCATACCTGCAATGTACTGGCCCAGAGCCATGCCTTCACGGCCTTCCTTGGTATTGGCTACCGCACCGCGCAGGGACTTGGAAATGATCTCGATTGCCTTCAGGTGGAACATATCGGTCATCTCCCATGCCGCCTTGGTGGTGTAACCTTCGATAGCGTGGGTCAGAGCATCCATACCGGTAGAAGCGGTCAGTCCCTTGGGCATAGAAGACATCATCTCGGGATCTACCACAGCGATGATGGGCATGTCATGAGGATCTACACAGACGAATTTACGCTTGCGCTCTACATCGGTGATAACGTAGTTGATCGTAACCTCAGCTGCGGTACCGGCTGTGGTGGGTACTGCGATGATGGGTACACAGGGTTTCTTGGTAGGTGCTACGCCTTCCAGGCTGCGTACATCTTCAAATTCAGGGTTGGCAATGATGATACCGATGGCTTTGGAGGTATCCATGGAAGAACCACCACCGATGGCGATGATATAATCTGCACCGGATGCCTTGAAAGCAGCCACACCGTTTTTCACATTGTCAATAGTAGGATTAGCCTTAATATCGGAATAAATTTCATAAACAAGACCTTCCTTGTCAAGCAGTCCGGTTACTTTTCCGGTCACACCGAACTTGATCAGGTCGGGATCGGAACATACGAATGCCTTCTGAAAAGCATGAGCCTTTGCTTCGGTTACGATTTCTGCAATTGCTCCTGCACCGTGATAAGAGGTCTGGTTGAGCATAATTCTGTTTGCCATGATACATAATCTCCTTTCGACATAAAAACAATCATATTGATAATTTTATTCTAACTGCAAACATCGCATAAAGAAAGTGACAGTTTGCCCCGACTGTCACTTTTTACAGAAAGTTCACAATGTGTACATCTATTTTAGTAATTTTTCACAAATAGTTTTGGTGATTTTTTCACTACCGCAATACACCCAACTGCTGAAATAATTCTGTCACCGGCATAGGAAGTGCACTGACCAACAGCGCCGCCATCTGCTCCGGTGTTCTCTCCTTCGGAGCGAAGATCCATTCCACGGTCATATCAATAGATCCTCTGCAATAAAGCTGCAAGGGAAATAAAAGGTTCTCTTCAAGCTGTCTGCCGGTCTTACGCCTGATCAGCTGTGTATAGAAATTCAGGATCAGCTCGTAGTCATGTTCCTTTAGAGAATTATGATCATCCGATCGGAATGCCCCAGCAAAAAAGACTCTCTCATTTTGAATGAATTCAAACTTTCTGGTCAGTCCTTCGTATACAGTAAGTCCGTCTCCCATCTGGGCAAAAGATTCCAGTAAGAGTTTGTCGAAATACCAGTTGATCAGATCATATTTGTCCTGAAAATTCCGATAAAAGGTCTGCCTCGTCACGCCGCAGGTCTGCACGATCTGCGTCACGGTCATGGCATCGGTGCCGGACGAAGCCATACACTTTTTCGCCGCTTCCGCCAGACGGTATTTAGTTTTATCCGCTGAAGTTTCCTTCGTACTCATGCTGTCACACCTCTACGGTACTACCGGTTTCGGCGGGCATAACCTTCCGTCATATCCGCGAAATCCCGCTCCTGCATATTCTGTGTGGATGCTCCGTTATTGTGTCCCTGGCAGGCACATAATCCTACGGCATTGACAACACATAATACTGTTGCCAGAAATACTCTCTTCATATTATTTTCCTCCTGTCTGTTGTATGATCTGATTACATTTCCGGTAATTCTGCTTCCAGTAAAGCCGCTGCATCTCTGACGCAGTCGATGCATTCTCTCTTTACAATGCCATCGTTGATACCTTTTAATTCCTTACAGATCACGGTTCCGTTCTGCTCCTTGAAGCTCTGAATTATCCTTCTGGACCCTTGCATGGTCTTCTGCGGATTTTTATTGATCAGTCCCAGTACATTGACCGCTCCGATGACAGCTCCGCAGGTAGCTTCCATGCTGCCGCCGATTCCTACCGCAAAGCCCTGGGTAAGATTCCTAGCCGTCTCTTCATCAATTCCCGCCAGATCACAATACGTGCACGCCACTGCCTGCGCACAATTGTAGCCACACATTTTTCTTTCTGCCGCTTTTTCTACTCTTGATTCCATAACTGTTGTTCCTTCTTCTGTTTATATTTTTCCAATAATCATCTGTAGTGTATTTTCTGTTATGTATTATATCAGAAATAAATCTAAGACGCCATCGTCATAATTTTCTATCTTTACATTTCTCCCAAACTGTTCTAAGTGTATAAATAATTCCTACAAATTTCAAAATCATGTTGACATTGCCGTGGGAAGATGTTATTATCATTCTTGCGTGATGCGAGATAGTAATTATTTTGTGTCGCTATGCGGAAGTGTCGGAATTGGCAGACGAGCAAGACTAAGGATCTTGTGGTAGCAATACCGTGTGGGTTCAAGTCCCATCTTCCGCATTCGTCTTTTGTTCTAAAAAGCTCGAGAATATGCGGTTCTTGAGTTTTTTTCATTTGTAAAAGTAATGATATTTTGGTGAGACCCAGGTGAGACCTCAATCTCTCCATTCAGTATTGCACAAATATCGTCCAAGCTGTCCTTTCCAGCGAAGCTATAATATCTTAAATTTGTCCCTACTGAATGTCCTAACAATCTTGCTCTCTCTGTAACAGGTAACCCATATTTGCCAATAAAAACATTGCTGTTTAAGCTCATACAGAAAGAATGGTTGTTTGTCACATCATACCCCACCCCAGACATTAAGCGTCTAAGACAAGTTTCATAGGCATCGGTTTTTATCCACTCCCCATTTTTATGACAAAACACATATTTTGAATGTATGCTACCTGTTTTCCCGCTACTATTCGAAGCCGTTGTTGTCTTCGGAGTTGCTGTAAGGTTTGCCGTCGTTACGGGTGCCGATACCTACTCAATAATTATGCTAAAGATAGCCTGGAAAATCAATAAAAACGTTGATTTTCCAGGCTTTTCAAAGTCTTTTATTCGATTGAGTACTAACCCTCATCGGAAGTTAAGAATTTTAATTGTGATATTTTCTCTTCAATTGTCATTTTTTGACAATTTCTTTTGCCTGTGCATCTGCTTCTCTTCTGTCCATCTTATTTTCCCGTTACCACACATTTTTTTCATAATAATCCTGGAGTTCCTGAAAAGCCTCCTGAGGAGTTGCATTTTGTAAATAAATTTCTACAATAGCATCATCAAATATATCTCCTGCTTCCGTTGTGGCCAGAGATTCATTATAAAATCCGAATGTAGCTGTTGTATTATCCAAAACCTCTTCTACATAATTATACTGTTTTGGTGCCACAGCAGTATCAACTTCTACATTTGTAGTCGGTATTTTCCCCGCTTCTTCCGCCACATATTTCTGTGCCGTTTCATCTGTGAAATATTTCAATAATTCAATTGCCGCCTCTTTTTTGTCACCTTCAGCTTTAGAACTTAGCATGATATTATCTGTTTTAACCATCATTCTATCAGGATCGGCTCCTCCCTCAATAGCCGGGAACCGGAAAGCCCCGCATACCTCTTCAATCTCAGGCACACGCCCATTAATTTCACCGATCACCCAAGATCCCTGAACTAACATAGCTGCCTTTCCTGAAGTAAATTCCGCATTTGCCTGATCGTTGGAATCTCCGGCTGCTGTCGGCTGAAAATATTGAGAGAGTTCTATAAGTTTATTTCCGGCATTAATATATGATTCACTTGTCCAGTCTAATGTGCCTTCAGAAACGCCCTGCAGATTATCCGGTCCATCCTCTCTGTCGCAAAGGTAACCTGCAAGCAAAGAGATACACCATGGGTCTTTTGCAGAACAAGCTATAGGCGTATATCCGGCATCCTGTATCTTTTCACATACTTCAAGCCACTCGTCATATGTTTCCGGAGGTGTTACACCAACCTCTTCAAATATCTGTGTATTATAAAAGACAAGTGCTGCCGAAAAATTAGTCGGTATTGCCATAATTTTTTCATCATACGTCAATTTATCAAAAATACCGTCTTTAAATGATTTATACCAGTCCGGATTATCTTTCTGAAGTATCTCAGTGAGATCAGCGGCAACGCCTGCGTCTACATATTGTTCCATAAGCGGTCCGGGATGACAGGTAAATAATTCAGGGATATTTCCCGATGCAATTAATGCGTTAAGTTTTGTATCATACTCTTCCCTCGGAGTACTAATAACATTTACATGATACTTTCCCGCATAATCTTCATTAAACCGTTCAATCACATCCTTATAGCCTTTTGTTACAAGATCTTCTGATACATTTAGGTCATCATAAAAAATCCATGATATTTCTGTAGCATCGCCAGATGATTCTTCATTGGAAGTATTTCCTTCATTGGAAGTATTTCCTTCATTGGAAGTATTTCCTTCATTAAGGGAAGCATCACCTGTATCCGTTGAAACACTGCATCCCAGTAACATAGATACACATATAACACTAATGGTTAACACTGACACTAATTTTTTTCTCATCATTTCATTTTCTCCCTTCTGCTAATTGTTTTATCCTTTAACGGCCCCCGTAGTCAAACCTTCTACTATTTGATTGCTGAAAATAAGATAAACTATTATTGTCGGCGCCAAAGCAATAATAATTGCAGCAAACATTTGTACATAATTAACAGCATAAGGTCCTACAAAATATGTCAGGGTCACCGGTAAAGTCTTTTTATTTACATCAGATATAAATACAAGTGCCATTAAAAGTTCATTCCAACTTGAAACAAAAATCATCATTCCCGCTACTGAAAATCCAGTTTTGGTAAGAGGTGCAGCAATTTTAAAAAAACAGGAATAAATACTGCATCCATCTATACAGGCAGCTTCAAAAATTTCATTCTGTAAAGATTTAAAAAAACCTGTCATTAAAAAAATTACCATCGGCAATGCAAATACCGTATATGGAATAATTAACCCGATCAATGAATCTGTCAGCCCCAATTTTGAAAACTGAACAAATAAAGGAATAAGTACACAATGCACAGGTATCATCATCCCAAACAGAAAATAACTCAAAGTCCATTCTGAAAGTTTCCATTTCATTCTTGCAATGGCAAAAGCCGCCATAGATCCAATCGTCAAACTCAATATCAATGATACTGAACAGACAATAAATGAGTTAAGCATAGCTATCCCCAAATTTCCATTGACCCATGCATAGATATAATTTCCCAACTGCAGAACTTCCGGCATACTGAATGGATTTGTCATTAATTCCTGATTCGTCTTCAACGATACATTAATCATCCAAAGAAACGGCAGTATATATATTAACGTTAAGATTATCAGAATGATATATATAATTATTTTCTTCGGTTTACATTTCATAATTTTCCACCCTTATGCCCTTCCGTATTATCAACGACACTATTAAACAAAGTACCAGCAAAACTACAGCTATAGCGCTGGAATAACCATATTTAAAATAAATGAATCCTTGTTCATATAAATGTGTTGCAAGAACCTGGGTCCTGTTGCTAGGTCCGCCTTGAGTCATGTTATAGACCAGATCAAAAAATTTGAGGGAACCAATACAATTTAATGATAACGATGTTATAAACATTGGTTTTATCAAGGGTAATGTAATAAAACGAAATGTTTTCGTATCTGACGCACCATCTATTCGTGCCGCTTCATACAAATCCTTAGAAATGCCCATAATCTGAGCCATATATAACATCATATTCTGTCCCACATATTGCCAAAGTGCTACAAAAGCAATCACGATCATAGGAAGAACAATAAAACCGTCTGATTCCATCAGCCATAAAGGTCCCTGTATTCCCAACTTATCCAACAGATAATTGAGTCCAAATTTCGGATTAAAAATGAATGCCCACAACAACCCCAGTGCGGCTGATGATAAAACCGTAGGGAGATATATTACATTCCTAAAAAAGTTTCTTCCTCGTCTGATATTGGTCAGCATAACAGCCAGAAGCACTCCTATTATCTGTTGTGTGACGGCAGAAAATATCATGAAAAACAAGGAATTCTTTAAAGCCATCCTCATTGTTTTGTCCTCAAATAAAAGGGTTTTAAAATTATCCAGACCTATAAATACCGGCTCTTTTAATGCGTTATAATCACATAGAGAATAATACAGCATCTGCAGAATCGGAATAAGCAAAACAACTGTAAATAAAACAAATGCGGGAGCTACAAAAAACACTATTGCTTTCCTGTTACGCAACATCCTATCCATACTCTAACTTTCCTCTCTAACAACAGCTGCCGATCTGGCTGGCATTTTCAATCTGACTTTTCCTTTGACTATATTCCTCCAGTATCTTTTTTCATATCCGTTTATTTCCACGAAAACTTTTTGTATATGTTTCATATATGAATCTACCGGTATATCTACAATCTTTGTCTCATCTGACACGTTTGCCAACGCGCAGGCTATTTTACCTGCCGGATTCTTCCAAAACATACTGAGTACAGAAGGTACCGTTATGCTTTTCCTTTTAAAACCAAAATCTAATCCCTGAATATAAATGTCCATTCCGGGTACAGGCAGTTCTTCTGTGGGGAGCATCTCCCCATATATAAGATAGGACGTCGCATTTTTTAACGCTGCACAAACATTGCATGCCATCTCCATTATTTTAGGATCTGCCTCTTCTGGTTCATGATTTTTTATTTCCCCCAACATATTCAGGGGGGATCCTGCCGGAAGATTACCACAGATAAAATTCCATCCATGGAAATATACGCCGGTTTTATTATCAGGAAGCAATGATGTCCAATCCCCCGCATAACAAGGAATATATTTATGATATAAATATGAAAACAGTGGTATACTTTCCAGACCGCCCTGAGGTTTATCATAATTTCGGCAATGGTAAATATCCAGATACTGAATAAATGGTTCTGAAATCCACTCCTGTGACAATGCAAAATCTTTAGAAATTTTCTTTGCGTCTTTTCGAGTCTCATCATATATTTTTTTAAGACTTTCTATCTGCCAGATGCCTCTGCCCGGTGGATGTCCATGCCCGAAATTGTAACATTCGGAGGTGCCCCCTCCTAAAACCTGATCCGCCTGCTGCATAATAACACCATATTCTTTTAACATCCGGATTGACGCTCCGTAAATCTGACTTTTTGCCTGTTCTGTAGCAGGGCAGGCATATGCATGCACCCCATCCCATTCGTCAATATTAGAGTCTACAATAGGAACTCCGTTAATATCTAACGCCGCTGATTCACGATACTGCTGTTCAAATATTTCTCTTCCATCATAGTCTAATGCCAATTGAGGCTGATCTTTTGATTTTGTTCTATGTCGTCTTATAAGGATCTTTAAACCCGATAAGCCGAAAGTAAATGGAATCTCCCCGTTTCTCATAAGTCTGCCACACATATTCCGAAATCGTCTTTCTCCTCCAAAAGGAGGAAAATAATCAGGACCGGCCCATTCACCTATTTTTTCCCAGCCACACATCATTGCAACAATCGGAATGTCCAATATCTTTTTCCATTTTTCGATATAATCAGGTACATAATCCAGATAAGCCTCTCCTTTGTTCTGGTACCTCAGGCGAAAGCTCAAGAAGAATGCCCCTTTTTTTATCCAGTCCGGGATATCTTCACGCTCTGAAATAGTTTTATTACACCAGGGTGCGGTTTCCGCAAATTTCTTATAGATTTGGGCTGCCTGCTTCCAGTCGCCTTTAAAAAACCTGGTAACAATCGTATATTCTAATGAAAAATCCATTTTCGGAATTTCCGGTCTAAGATGCACCGGACTCAGATCTATAAATTTATTTTTATAATAAATTGGGCCCATTTTTTTAGGATATCCATCCGTATCTGCCGCATAAATTAAAATTCCTTCCTTTTCATCGTAATAAGCGGTCATCTGCACTGCCAAATTATTCGGTTTTTGTTTTCCTTCTCCCGGATACCAGTATCTTTCCGCAACTATTTCGGCGTTAGTGTCTTCCCATGGATGTAACTCCGGGTTGCCTAGAAGGATACCGTCCATCTTAGGCAGTAAGATTCTCTCGCTTTCCGCATTTAATCCTAAATACGGTTTAAACAGAAGCACCGGATATTCTATTTCACTGACAGCGAACCTTGTCTTATTCTCTATTAATATATTCCAGTGAATTTCTTCATCCATAAACCCTATTGTACATTTTACCGTTACTGGCATACCGTCCAAATTTCTATAATCAATCTCCACACACTGACTTTGCTGTATAAAGTCAATCTGCTCTGCCATATCACCGGTCAGGGCCAGTGTTCCCGGCATAACACGGTTTTCTATTATTTCTGTCATAGTCAGACGGAATAAACTACATCCATCTTTCACAATATAATTTCTGCCCGAGCTTTTACTAACTAAAGCCAAAAGGTTTCCTCTATCATCAAACTGAAGCAGACAATGTATGTTTTCTAATATCATCTGTCATCCTCCTTATCCGCATCGCTAACCTTTACATTCAGCTCTTTAAAATATCCCCTTCCTCTTTCCGCAAACATTGCCAGATAAGTTCCCGTAAATGTCATCGTTCTTGTGCCTTCCGTAGCAAGTCCGGCTACCAGACCTTTTCCCAATTCAAACATCCCCCCTGCCTTATCTGTATATAAAAATCTATACCACTTCTTATCGCTTTTTATTGCTAAACGTATTTCTCCTGATTCTCTGCACTAAAGCTTTTTAACACTTTCACCTTCTAAAATTGAAACTTTAAATTTATATATATACTTATATTTAAAACCATTTAGAATATCAATTAGGATTTCTGCACACTTCGCGCCCTGAAGTTCCGGATACATATTTACCGTAGTTAACTTAGGTGTATATTTATCGCGCGTAAACAAACCGTCTATTCCCATTACGGATACATCATCAGGAACCCGAATTCCAAGTTTTTTCAAATATTCCATAGTGCCAAATGCAATATCGTCATTAAAACATAAAATTACTGTAGGCTTATATCTCATAGAGACATAAAATTCAGCCACTTCCTTTCCAATATAAAACCAATCATAGCAGAGGAAATCCCCTGATTCCTGAGGGCATGGAATCTTTATTCCTCTCGTATTGCTTCTCCTCTTTACCCGGTCCTGTACATCTATAATGTATTTTTCATATCCTATGCCAATCTCCTGTTTCATCCGCTCTTCCCAGTATCTAAAACGCAAATCTACATACCCATAACTGAATGGCAATGTCATACCTATTTTTTTATGTCCCAATCCGATCAAATAATCTATGGCTTTATTAATCACCTCTTCATTATCAATCGTCACAGCCGGCATTGCTTTTGAAAACGACATGCCCGGATTAAAACATGCTGTCACAGCCGGAAGATTATAATTTCTCCCCACCGAAGCTGCATAGGCTTCCGCTACCATTTCATTTGGAAACAAAATTCCATCCGTTATTGTTTCTTTTACCATTTCAAAATCATTTTCATCCATTACCGTCAATACATGATATCCTCTTTCCTTGGCGGCTCTTACCATGCCATGATACATTTGATTGTAGTATGTAGAAGTAAGATCTTCGCAGAAAAAAAGTAACTGCTTTGTTTTGTTTTGCTGAAGGGCCATTGCAACAGGATTCTGTACATATCCCATTTCTTTTGCCGCTTTTAATACTTTTTCTCTTTTTTCTTTACTTACATATCCACTATTATTTATTACTCTTGAAACAACAGATACTGATACTCCAAGTTTTTCTGCAATGTCTTTTCTCGTAACATTTTTCATTTACCGGACCTCGCAATATTATGTACTTTAAATCTGCCATTTATATGTCCTTTAATTAATTTTCAGTTTAAGACAATAAATAATAATATACAATACGGAAAAATGTGGTCGCGCGACCACATGTATTTATGCATAAAAAAAAAGGAATTTAAAGATTATTCCGTTCTTTTCCTGAATCAAATACGAAGCGCCAGGAAAACTATTGCTGAATTTGTCATTTACTGCAGCTTCAGTGACTCCTGTGTACAGCTCTCCGGTAAGGAGAAAGAGGCAACGATGTCCAGGACTATACAGAAAAATACTCAGAGAAAAGGAGAACAGTATAATGGAAATATCAAAAGAATCATTAGAAAATTTATTGGAAAGAACCGGTCTTAACGGTATTACAGAAGTGTTACTCCCCCACTTACGGAAAATGGAGAGGCGCCATAAAGAACAAAAGAATCCGCCGAAGTATATGTCCGAGTTCTGCGGCAGATTATCTTTTATAAAAATGGTTGAGGATTAGCTTATGATGGCGACTTTTCATCGCATAAAAATCACAGACAGAGATGGCAGTATAATCTATGATGACCTGATATATAGACTGTCATTAAAAGAATACGCAGTACAGCACAAGTGTACGGAAATATATATCTTAGACCTAAAATATATGTTATACCGAAAAAAGATATTGACAGTAAGGCTGCAATGATTATGGGCCTCCAGGCGGCGCGTGCCTGATATTTATAATCCCGGAAATATTATACACAAATGCAGAGGGGTATGTTACCCTCTGCTGTTATAAAAGGCCCATTGGAGTAAAGGAACAAAAAAACTATGAGTATATATAGTCTCTCCATATATCTCAATCTCATATCATTAATCACGACCGAAAAGATCTCTTGTATATACCTTCTCCTTTACATCGTCCAGACAGCTGTCATACCGGTTGGCAATGATGGACTGGCTCATCTCCTTGAACTTCGCAAGGTCATTGACCACCTTGCTGCCGAAGAACGTACTGCCGTCCTCCAGAGTAGGCTCGTAGACAATCACCGTAGCTCCTTTCGCCTTGATCCGCTTCATCACGCCCAGGATGCTGCTCTGGCGGAAGTTATCGGATTTGCTCTTCATGGTCAGGCGGAATACACCTATTATACATGTTTTTTCTTCATCTTTACTGTAGTCACCTTTATTATAATAGTCATAATATCCTGCCATAGAAAGTACCTGATCAGCAATAAAATCTTTTCTCGTCCGATTAGATTCTACAATTGCTGATATCATGTTCTGGGGTACATATCATAGGGTGTTCCTGAGCTTTTTTCATTTGTAAAAATAATGATATTAGGGTGAGACTCTTTCAAGCTGCCTTCTCTCTGTGAATAATCTACCAAGGATCTGTGTCGGCTCTTCAGCATTTTCAGTTAAGTTCAATCTTCTGACCAATACTTCATTGAAATAGGTTCTATTACAACTGCAATTATATTATTATTTTGATCTACTCTAAATCTAAATGCATAAAAGTAGTCTTTGGTTGAATCAATTTTTAAGAAATAATTATATGCTCCAGAGTCCTTTAACCCATCATGTGAGAATACATCTTTAATATCTGCGGAACGCTGCTTTGTATCTCCATATAATTCAATTACTTTGTCTATACTGTCTCCAAGTTTGATGCCTCTTACTGTACTTTCTATTACATTACCATCATCTGTAAATTCACCTGATACTATCATGTTTGCATTATCGGCAAGCATGTATGCAGCCTCATCATTTCCCGCCTCTACATATTCATTATATGTATCATATCCCAAAAAACTAAATGCAAGGCCTTTTTCTGAAAGTGGCTCTACTTCTTCTATGTTGGTTACTTCTGTGGTCTTTTCTGCCTCTGTTGATTCGTCTTTCGCTTCTGCTTCACTTGTGTTATCTTCTACTACCTCAGTGCTTTCTATTGTCTTCGTGGTTGTTTCTGTAAGTTCTACTTGTGCAGATTCAACAGCAGTGGGAATGGGTTCTGCTGTCGCTGTAGCTTCCTGTTTTCCGCAGGAAGCAAAAGATAAAATACATATTGTCATCAGCGCTAAAATAATTTTTCTTTTCATAGTCTATTCCTCGCTTTGTTAAAATCAATATTCTTTTGTAATCTCTCCCTCAATCCCATACATTATCTTAAATGTCTCAAGGTCTTCCGCCCGGCGGATCAGCATGACCTCTTCAAATTTTCCCGTGCGAATATCCTTAAATCCTGCCACCTGTTCACCGTTGCAGATGCTGGCTTTGATGACAGGTTTTTGATTGCTTCTGTCGTAAGTCTTCTTTTCGGTTCTCTTTGGAAAAAGTCTCATTTCTCTTCCTCCAGTGCTGCTTTTACAATCCGTTCAAAGGATTGTGCAAATCTTTCGTCATCCTCTTCTGTCCGCTTCTTCGGACCTTTTAAATGATTTTTATGAGAAGCTCTTCTTGCCTTTTTAT